>Ga0116227_10000023_pt1 | contig 265259 bp, 216 predicted proteins | sample S1TSphgellanicum_FD_89693 | JGI IMG/M metagenome (GOLD analysis project Ga0116227, IMG submission 89693) | Host-associated microbial communities from peat moss isolated from Minnesota, USA - S1T2_Fb - Sphagnum magellanicum MG | ecosystem: Host-associated > Plants > Peat moss > Unclassified... | reverse complement strand
GCCGTTGACCCGCTCGCCGTCGCCCATCCGGCAGTTCTTCTAAATAGGATATAATGCTCTTATTCATAAACCTAAATTAGTCACTCATCTTTTAGAATGCAACAGCCCTGCTCTCAAGAGGGGAAACGAGGGTTCGGGCAGCGAATCAAAATTCCTCGTACGTATCCCTGCTTATTTTATCATGAACGAACAGTGATAAAAGACTTTCTTCAGGATCGATGGTAAAATTGCTGGTCTCGAAATGGTCGGTTGTGGCTCGTTTATCCGCGCAAGCAAAAGTAAAATCAACGTGGTAGGCAAAGCGTACCTGGCCGGTCAGATCGACAGGGCGATAAGTAATCTCGCTGACCTCAAACGCTGGGACGACGGGTGCACCGTCCTCATCGCTATGGTAATTGTTAAGCTGGGTTAAAATCTCGTGGTAGTTAGCAGAAGTGGTAAATAGACCGGCGATAAAATCGTCAATAGTTGTTTTGCCTTCTGCCAGCGATAAATAGTCTTCGTTTAGGAATTTGATTTTTACCAGTCCCATCTGCGGTTGTTACAAATAGCTTAAACCTTCAAATTTACGGCCGTGGTAAAAATAGGGCTTGAATTTTTCTTCAATTACCTCGCAGCTTACCCGCATGCTGGTGCCGTAAGCATCGCCGAAGATACTGGCTACGGCGGCATCTGCAGCATCCCTGCCGGTGGCTATTTTAACCATACCGTTTAGTGGCGCCAGGCCGGTAGCATCAAATAGTACCCATTGATTACCTAAGTAAGCTTCAAAACAGGCATGGAAATCGGCAGGTTTTAGTTTATAGGCATAACCGGTAAAATAGCGGGCCGGGATAGTTAACGCACGGCAAAGTGCAATACCCAGGTGGGCAAAATCGCGGCAAACGCCGGCTTGCTCGGTAACGGTATCGTAAGCTGAGGTTTGTGAGTTGGTTGATCCGCTCAGGTAAAGTACGTTATCTCTGATCCACCGGGTAAGGGCCATTACCTGTTCAAACGGACTGTTAATATCGCCGAACATATGATCGGCCAGGCGGTAAAGCTTATCCGACTGGCAATAGCGGCTTGGGTTCAGATAAGGCAAAACATCCGGACCTAACTGGGCTATCGGCGTTTCGGCCACGTTGCGGTGATCGCTTACCTTAAACGAGTTGTTAACTATGGCACTATAGCTTACCGATAAACGGCAAGGCGAAGGGATATCCAAACGCATCATCCGGTTTTCACCGCCTACAGCATGGAGCTCTTCCATCTTTACCTCGGGCGTAACCGAGAAAGTTTCTTCTAACACAGTTTGCTCTGGCGTACGCAGGGCATGGATATTCAATATCAGCGTACTGGCCGAATTAATAACGTAATCAAGATTGGCTGTTACGTTAAACTTCATACAGTAGCCTCGGGTAAATTGTGAAACGCCTTTTCCATCCAGTCTTCACCAACATTTTGCAGGGCTGTGCCCAGTTCCTGCGCCCATTGGTCTGATATATATTCCAGATCTTTTTTCTCGTACCGCTGCTCAATCATCTCAAACGAATCTTTTTTATACAAAACCACATCTATAGGGAAATCCACATTGTTAGAACTTACCCGTGTACTATCAAACGATAAAAAACCAACCTTCAGCGCCAGGCGCATAGACGATTCTTCGCGCAGTACCCGGTTTAAAATAGGCTTACCATGCCCGGAGTTACCGATAATGACAAAAGGCGCGCCGCTGCCCAGTTCTACCCAGTTACCTTCAGGATAAAGCAGGAAAAGTTTATGCTCTTCATCATCCTTTAGTTGCCCGCCTATAACAGTGTTCAGGTCAAACTTAAAGCCGGCTTTTTCAAGCGTGGCGCGGTCCTCGTTAGCTACGCGTTTTATTTGCTCGCCAAAGGCGTTGACGGCTTTGTACAGTTTGTTATACTCGTTCTGCTCCATCAGTTCATCAAAGTAAACCATGGCTTTATCGCGCACAGATCGCAGTCCGCTGGTCATGATAAAAAGCGAGAAATTATCTTTCTGCTTTACTGATATTTTCTTTTTCACAGTGGTATCAGTACCTGAAGTAATGCGGGTATCGGCTATGGCAATTAGTCCTTCTTTAACTTTTATTCCTAAGCAGTAGGTCATTCTATTAATATAATTATGGGAGAGCCAAAATAAGGGAAAAATTTGGTTTATGGATACAAATTTCCTGTAGAGCCAGATAATTATCTGGCTCTGTTCGCAATACATCAGTGATGTACTGGGCGACAAATTGTAATTTGATTTTATGGGTTGACCTGCAAGTGGGAGACAGATAATTATCTGTGTCTACAGAAAAAATTCTACTTTCGATGTTGATATGAATACCCCTCCGGCAATTAATAAAAACCACCAACTTAACTGGGTAAATAACCTGCGGTTTTTTGCCTTGCTGGCGGTGATTGCTTTGCATTGTAGTTCGCCTTTGCTGGGCGATTGGGCCAAAGCGCCACGAAGTCAATGGCTGGCTGCCGATTTTTATAATGCGCTAACCCGTTTCGCTGTCCCTGCGTTTGTAATGATAACGGGTGCGTTGCTATTGGGTAAAGATGAAGACGTTTTTGTGTTCCTAAAGAAACGATTGAGCAGGGTGGTGGTCCCCTTTTTATTCTGGAGTTTAGTGTACGTGACTTACGCTTTTTATAACGAAGATATCCCGCGCAGTGCTGATACCTGGACTAACATAAGGCAGGTACTACATCAATTGAAATACGGTGCATCGTACCATTTGTGGTATGTGTATATGCTGATCGGTTTGTATTTGATTATCCCAATCCTCGGTAAGTTTATCCGTAACGCATCTCAAAAGGAAACGCTTTATTTTTTAGCGGTTTGGTTGTTGGTGATGTTGATTGGCCAGCCTTACCTTAAACGCTACGACCCGCAGATAGACACCCGCTACTTTGCCGGATACATCGGCTACTTAGTGCTGGGTTATTACTTAGCTAACCGCGATTTGAAAAGTAAATACATGCCGATTTTAATGGCAGCTTTATTTATTGTGACCGTGGCAACTATAACCCTTGGCACCTCGCTTTTATACGGTTATTACAAAGGCATAAGCACGCTGATGTACGAGCCGTTGAGCTGGCCGATTGTGATTTTATCGGTCAGCGCATTTTTGTTTTTTAGATCTTACCAGCTAAAGGTCCCGCCTTTTTTTATCGCCGTTCGCGATTTTTCGGGGAAGTATAATTACGGCATTTACCTTGGCCACGCGCTGATCCTTACCCTATTGGATTACCCCGACCTAACCGGCTTTAGCCTGAGTTATAAAAGCTTTAACCCGATGTTAAGTATACCTGCTACCGCTTTGGTTTGCTTTGCCTTAACGCTGCTGATGGTGTTCATTATTAATAAATTGCCTTTTATTGGTAAATACATATCGGGGTAATGTTGCAAACCAACTGCTAATAAGCCCGTTAAAAATTAGTACATTGCACTTTTTCCATATAGAATACCATAAGTGACTTTTCAAGATTTAAATTTTAACGAGCATTTAGCCGAAGGGTTAGATGCCATGGGTTTTAAAACACCCACCCCTATACAGGCCCAGGCCATCCCGGTAATATTAACCGGTAAAGATTTAATAGCCTGTGCGCAAACCGGTACCGGTAAAACCGGAGCTTACCTGCTCCCGGTGCTGAATCAAATTGGCGGGCATCATAATAATTATACCAGTACCCTTATTTTAGCCCCTACGCGCGAACTGGCCCAGCAAATTGACCAACAGGTTGAAGGTTTGGCTTACTTTACCGGCATTAGTTCGGTAGCGGTATTTGGTGGCGGCGATGGTATTGTTTACGAGCAGCAACGCCGCGCTATTCAAAACAATGTAGATATTGTGATTGCTACTCCCGGTCGTTTGATTGCCCACCTTACATCGGGCGTGTTGAAGCTGGATAAGGTAAAACACCTGATACTGGACGAAGCCGACCGCATGCTGGATATGGGCTTTTACGATGATATTACCCGCATCATTCGCCACCTGCCTGCCGACAGGCAAACGCTGTTGTTTTCGGCTACTATGCCGGGCCGCATCCGCCAGTTGGCCAGTGCTATTATGCGCGAACCGGAGCAGATCAATATCGCCATATCGCAACCGGCGGTAGGTATCGATCAGCAGGTTTACCGCGTGCACGATCATCAAAAAATCCCTCTGATAAAATCGATACTGAAAGATGGCAAATTTTTAAGCACCATCATTTTCTCATCAACCAAAGAGAAGGTTAAAGAGGTTTATAAAGAACTTAAACACGCCAAATTGCATGTTGCCGCTTTCAGTTCAGATTTTAAACAATCGGAACGCGAGCAGATCTTATTAGAATTTAAAAATAAAAAACTGCCCATTATTATCGGTACTGATGCGCTGTCGCGCGGTATTGATGTAGAGGGGATAGACCTGGTGATTAACTACGATGCCCCGCCCGATCCGGAAGATTATATCCACCGCATAGGCCGTACGGCAAGGGCTGAAACAAAAGGTACTGCCATTACGCTGATCAATTATCGCGATGAGCATAAACTGAAGCGCATCGAAACCATGATGGATAAAACCGTGCCGCAGATGACGCTTCCTGAAGAATTAGGCCCGGCCCCCGAGCCAAGGGAAGAACGCCCGCATTCATCATCAGGCAATCGCCGTCCTAATCCTAATGGAGGCAATAAGCCTGAAGGTTCGGGCAATGGCAATCGCAACAAAAAGAAAAAATGGCCACGCAAAAAACCAGCCGGCGATCGTAAACCATCAGGCGAACAGGGGAGCGCCCCGGCATCACCCGTATCTGAGGGATAACTGATCGGCGCCGGTATTAATCAGTTTGGTTTTGATATGCGTAGCTATCTCCTCCATCAAATCGCGCTCAACAAAAGGCTTTAATACAATATCGTTAGCGCCGGCCTGGTAATAAATGTCCCTGTCCTCCTTCAAAACGTTGGCGGTGCAAGTAATTATCGGGATGCTGGCCTTAACGATATTGATATTTTGGCGGATAAGGGAGATGAGTTCCAGTCCGCCCATAATCGGCATCTGAATATCGGTCAGCACAATATCGTAGGCGTTATCTTCAAACAAAGTAAATGCTTCCTGCCCGTTAAAGCCCACATCGCAACTGATATTCCATTTTTTTAAGATGGTTTTAGCTAACAGTACATTCAGCTGATTATCCTCAGCTAACAGCACCTTTACGCCTGATACGCGGTTACGCAGTTCTTCCTCCGTCATCTGTACTTTAACTGCGCAGTCTTTTTTGTCGGCCATTTCAAATGGGATCTCAAAACTAAAAACCGAACCTTTTTTAGGCTCGCTGATTACTTTAATTCGCCCACCCTGCAGTTCAACTATCTTTTTACAGATGGCCAGTCCCAGGCCGGTACCTTTGTGCCGCGTTACCCGCTGCGCGTCACTCACCTGCGAGAACTCATCAAAGATCGACGGCAGATCCTGTTTTTTGATACCGATACCCGTGTCTTTGATCCGTACCTTCAGTATTGCTTTGTTGTTTTTGCCGGGGATGACCATCACTTGCAACAGCACTTCGCCGCTTGGGGTAAATTTGATGGCGTTCCCCATTAAATTCATCACCACCTGTTTCAAACGCAGCATATCGCCACGAAAGCATAATTCATCATCAAACAAAAAGCTTTTTCTAAGTGATAAGCCTTTTTTAAACGCCTGGATATGCAGACTGGTGAAAACGTCATTCAGTGCTTCTTCCAGCATAAAAGGCTGCTGCTCGAATGCCATTTTACCGGTTTCGTATTTCGAAAAATCAAGAATCTCGTTAACCACTTCCAATAGCATTTTTGATGAATTGCTGATGGCATTGATCTGCTCGGTTTGTTCGGCGTTAAGGCGACTCATGCCTAATTGTTCAGAGAAGCCGATTACGGCGTTAAGTGGTGTACGGATTTCATGACTCATGCTGGCCATAAAGCGGCTCTTATTATCAGCGTATTCGTTGGCTTTTACCGCGTCGTGAATAATCTCCCGGTCGTTATCAAAGATCTTCCAGATATTATACAGCACCACAATAATCAGCAGCAGCAAGGCCGCGAAAGTTAATTTAGCGATGGTGTTGTATTCTTTAAAAACATCGGTCAGCTTGCCATTCAATTCGTCTTTACTGGCGCTTTCATAAGCCATTTCTACCGACTTAAACTGCCTCAGTTCTGAAATGATATTGATAACCAGGCTGTGATTGATCAGCAGGATATCATGCTCGTTATTACGCAGATTACTGTTGGCTGTATAAAGCTTGCGGTAGTAGCTGCGGGCCTTTTTTGGAATGGAAGTATAAACGGTTGCGGCCTGGGTGATAGTTTTAACGCTGTCGCGCTTAACGGCTACAGGTTGCAGCTCGGGTTCTTTTTTGTTTTTACCGGCGATAGCAGCGATTAATCGCCCGAAGAATTTTTTCTTTTTAACAGGTGCAGCGGGTGCAGACAGATCTACCTTTTGCGGCAAGGTATCTACATGCACTACCGTTTGTACGGTTTGTTTTACCGCAACCGGCACCTTTATTTTGCTGAACGCCATCAGGCTATCGGTTTTAACCGAGTGACGGATCAGGCTATCGGTAAGTCTGCGTAGCTGAACATAACGATGGGTTTTAGTGGTTTTTTCGGCTAAGAGTTGTTTCAGGTTTGATGCTGCTACATTGGTAGCGGCGGGATCTGTAAAGTTTATTTTGGTGAGCAGATTGTTTAAGTCGTTCATCTGCAGCAGGAAATCGTTAATGTATTTTTTACCGCCGGTAAGGGCGTAAAGGCGGCTGCTGTTATCGGCATTGTAAAGGTTAAGCAAGCAACTGTCTATCAGTTCGGAGTTGCGGCGGGCGGTGATCATTTTACCGATATTCCCCTGTAGTTTTTGGGCTTTATTATAGTGCATGTACAAATACACTACGCCCGAAAACAACACAACTACCAGCATAACTATAAGTCCGTACCGTAAAACAGGGATTTTTTTGAGGCTTAGCATAGGCGGTCGATGTTGTAAGCGGTACTAAAATAAGAAGCGATTAACGGTTGCACTTCTTCTTTAGCTCCACTTTATTTACTACAAGTTAAACCCCTTTTGATTTTATTGGTTTTTAAAGAGCTATAGCAAAAAGTTGTAAATACAACCTATCAACTTATTGTAACAACAATTTTGCGCCTATAACTTAATTGGTTAATTTTGATGCTGATACAAAACCAAATCAAATAAATAGATCAAGAATGAAAGCTGTTTTATTATTCGCATTTGCTTTGCTGCTTACTTTAGGCGTGCAGGCACAAGATAAAATTACGCCTGCTGCACCGGGTGTAACTTATGGTAAAGGCGCCACTGCCGATAACGCTATCGCTGTACAGGATTTGCCTGCGGCTTTTAAAGATGATGCGTACAAAGGCAAGATCAGCGGTAAGGTAGTTGAAGTTTGCACCAAAAAAGGCTGCTTTATGAAGTTAGAGCAAGCCAATAAAGAAACGGTGATGGTTCGCTTTACCGACTACGCTTTTTTTATGCCGCAAAACATAGTAGGTAAAACTGTAGTTGTTGACGGCACCGCCAAAAAAACAACCACATCTGTAGAAGATCTGCAGCACTACGCTAAGGATGCCGGTAAAACAACTACCGAAATTGCCGCCATTAAAGCGCCAAAAACCGCCACCGAAATTATGGCCGATGGTGTATTGGTAGTTAAGTAAATCCCCGATACTAAAAATATTAAAAGGTTCTTTGTGAAAACAGAGAACCTTTTTTGTTTGTGGGATATTGCAAACAATATTAAATTTAATCAACAATCATCGTTCAATAATCGGTGAAATCAATCCCCAAATCTGTGAAATCAAAGAAACTATGGAAACAACAAACGCAGAACCACTAATAGTTGAACGCACTCTAAATGCACCGGCAAGCAAAATATGGAGCGCCCTAACCGATATCAATCAGATGAAACAATGGTATTTTCAACTGCCGGATTTTAAAGCCGAGGTTGGTTTTACTTTTGAATTTAGCGGCGGCGACGAAACCAAGACCTTTTTACATCGCTGTGTGGTAACCGAAGTAATCCCCGGCAAAAAGCTGGCCCACACCTGGACCTATCCGGATTACCCAGGCAGCTCGGTAGTAGCTTGGGAACTGTTTGAACAAGGCGATGAAACGTTGGTTCGCATCACGCACACCGGTTTAGAAACCTTTCCCGATACCGGCGACTTTGCCCGCGCCAACTTTAACGGTGGTTGGAATCATATTTTAGGTATCAGTTTGAAAGAGTTTGTGGAGTTATAAGTTGTTAGTAAAAAGTATTGAGTATCAAGTATCAAGTGCGAAGCGGTTGGTTCTTACTTATTGCTTGATACTCGATACTCAATACTTGCTACTGAATACCTACTCCTTCATCCCTACCGGCGTTAAAACATTCTTCGTCAGTGCTTTAATTTCCTTTACTAAAAGCGGGAAAGCAGGTTCGGCCATGCCGCCGTGATCGTAGCCTTGTAATTCGTATAGGCGGGTGGTTTTGCTGCCAATCAGTTTAAACATGCGGTTTAAGTACGCATTTTCATCGTAACGGCCATACAGTTCCAGTTCACGATCTCCGGTGATAAGCAGGGTAGGCGGAGCATCGGCACGGACGAAATACAGCGGCGCCATATTATCTATAATCGGTTGCAGCGGCGGTATGCCGCGTTCCTGTCGTACGGTAAAGTGCGTAATAGCTTGTGGACTAAAAGGGATCAATCCAGCTAATTTGTTGGCATCGATACCATATTTGGCCAGGTAGCTTTTATCTAAACCAACCATTAAATCAAGATACCCACCAGCCGAGTGTCCCGACATAAAGATCAGATCTGCGCGACCACCGTACTCGGCGATATGTTTAAAAGCCCAGGCTGTGGCTGCGGCGGCATCTTCTACATAAGCCGGTGATTTTACCTTAGGTGATAAGCGATAGCCCACACCAATAACGGCAATGCCTTTTTCCATTAAGGCTTTTGGCAATTCTTTCGCCCCGCCGGTTAAACTACCGCCATGAAACCAAAGCACGGTTGGGAAATCCTTAGTGTTTTCGGGATAGTAAAGATCGATAGTGCAGGTGGCTTTGGCGTACTGATCCAGCTTGGTAGAATCTGGATAGTAGCTGATGTTTTTTACAGTTTTATAGGTTTGCTGTGCAAAGGCTATTGCCATGCAGTAGCATAGAGCGAGGGTTAGTAGTATAGTTTTCTTCATAAAGGCGTACCGGTTTAAAATCATTTAAAGATATGTTTAAAGTAATTGATTGCAATATTACGGCGGTAGAAACTCGCACCCTCACAGCTTTTTTACATGGCTTTATTCATTGCCAAATTTGTAAAAAATAACATATCGCTTGACAATTGGTCATTTTGTGATAACTTCAAAAAAATTATTGCCCGGCTGCATTGGCGGTATCAGGAGTGATAATTCAAACCAATTTATAAATGATTCTGCACAAATGTATCTATCGCGTAAAGCGTTAAATGTAGCCATGTTAGGCGCGGAATCATCAAAAGTTAAAACCAATTTATTTATATAAACCATTAAATTTTACCTTACCATGCAAGAAAAAGTTGCCTTTACCGAGAAGCGTTTTGTTGTCACGTTTGTGTTCGTGACCTCGCTTTTCCTGATGTGGGGCGTGTTACATTCCATGAGCGATGTGTTGAACAAGCACTTCCAAACCGCTCTGAAAATCTCTATTGCCGATTCGGGCCTTATCCAATTCTCTGTATTCGGCGCTTATTTTATCATGAGTATCCCGGCAGGTATGTTCATGAAAAAGTTTGGCTACAAACCCGGCGTAATTTTAGGATTAGTGCTTTTTGCAGGCGGATTGTTTCTATTCGTTCCTGCTGCAAATGCAGCCTCATTCAGCTTTTTCAGGATAGCTTTATTTATAGTGGGTTGCGGTATGGCCACTTTAGAAACCGTTGCACACCCTTTTGCAGCCGCGCTTGGCGATCAGCGTAAAAGCGATCTGCGTGTAAACTTCGCGCAAACGTTTAACGCAGTAGGTACTATTATAGGTCCTGCTATTGGCGGCTTTTTCCTGGCGGTTCCGGCGGGTGGTGTATTAACCGATTTAACCTCTGTAAAAACGCTGTACGTAGGTATTGGTATCGTGGTATTGTTACTGGCCGTTGCCTTTGTGTTCTTAAAAATACCTGTACTGGCCGATCCGCATGCAGCTAAGACTGAAGACCCTGAAGCTGTTAATGTTGACCTGACTCCGAAAAAGAGCCTTGCTCAGCATAGCCATTTTGTTTGGGCTTGTGCAGCGCAGTTTTTTAACGTAGCAGCGCAAGCGGGTACCTGGGCGTTCTTTATTAATTACGGTACCAACGTAATGCACTTTACCGATCAAAAAGCAATCTACTTCATGAGTTTGTTTATGGGGATGATGCTGGCCGGCCGTGTAGTTGGAACTTCGTTAATGACCGTGGTTGCGCCTAATAAACTGTTAACCATATTTGCAGCTTGCAATATCTTAATGTGCGTTATCGTAGCTCAGCATTTAGGCTGGCCGTCATACATCGCTTTGTTAATGATCAATTTCTTTTTCAGTATCATGTTCCCTACTATTTTTAGTTTAGGCTTAAAAAATCTGGGTAACCAAACGCAGCAGGCATCATCGTTTATTGCTATGGGAGTTGTGGGTGGCGCAGTATTTCCATTTATCATGGGCCAGGTGGCTAACCATAACGTGGCGCAGGCTTATTATATGCCAATTATTTGCTATGTTGTCATCTTCCTTTTCGGCTGGAAGTTTTATAAAGTAAAACACTAATCTAATCAACTAAATAAATTATACCAATCGGTTTATTTAAAACAAAAAATAATGCAAAGACGAACCTTTTTAAGAAATACCAGCATACTTACCGGCGCGGTAATGTTCAATAAGCTGCCATCGTTTGCGGCAGCGCCTGCTTTCCCAACCGTACGGGTAACCGACCGTAACTTTACCAGCGTTGCAGTTGAAAACGCTATCAAAGAGTTTCAAAGCAAGGTAAAAGATCAGGAACTGGGCTGGTTGTTTAACAACTGTTTCCCTAACACGCTTGATACCACCGTAACCTTTACCGAGAAAGACGGCAAGCCCGATACCTACGTAATTACTGGCGATATCGATGCCATGTGGCTGCGCGATAGTAGTGCACAGGTATATCCATACCTGCACTTTATTAAAGAGGATAAAAAACTACAACAACTGATTGCAGGTGTTATCAACCACCAGGCTACCTGTGTGCTGAAAGACCCTTACGCTAACGCGTTTTACAATGACCCTACCCACGTTGGGGAATGGGCTAAAGATGAAACCAAAATGCAGCCCGGCCTGCACGAACGTAAGTGGGAGATCGACTCGCTTTGTTATCCTATCCGCTTATCGTACAAGTACTGGAAAATGACGGGCGATAACACTCCGTTTGATGCCAAATGGAAATCGGCGGTAGCGCTGATCTTAAAAACGTTTAAAGAACAGCAGCGCAAAACTAACCAGGGGCCTTACAGCTTTCAGCGCCGTACATCGTGGGCTACGGATGGTGTGCCGATGAATGGCTACGGTTACCCGGTAAAACCAAACGGATTGATCTGCTCGGCTTTCCGCCCGAGTGATGATGCTACTATTTATATGTACCTGATTCCGTCAAATTTCTTCGCAGTGGTGAGCTTAAAACAAGCTGCTGAGATGGTAACGGCTATCCATAAAGATGCTGCTTTGGCTGCCGAACTGCGCGCCCTTGCTGCCGAAGTTGATGCCGCCCTGAAAAAAGAAGCGATAATTAACCACCCAACCTACGGTCGCATTTTTGCTTACGAGGTTAACGGTTATGGAAGCTACAACCTGATGGATGATGCCAACGTGCCAAGCCTGTTAGGATTGCCTTATCTGGATGCTATGCCTAAAACAGATCCGGTTTATCTGAACACGCGTAAAATGCTGTTATCATCAAATAACCCATTCTTCTTTAAAGGTAAAGCCGGCGAAGGTATTGGCGGCCCGCATGCGGGTAAGGATATGATTTGGCCTTTGGGTATTATTATGCGCGGCTTAACCAGCACCAGCGATGCCGAAATTAAGCATTGCATTACCCTGCTGAAAAACAGCCATGCCGATACCGGCTTTATGCACGAGAGTTTCCATAAGGATGATGCCAAGAAATTCAGCCGTAAATGGTTTGCCTGGGCAAATACCCTGTTCGGCGAATTTTTATGGGAAACCTATAAATCTAAACCGCAATTGCTGGCCTAAGATTTTTTCGTTCGATATAAGATTTACGAAGTTTTCAAAACTTCGTAAGTCTGAAAAAAGAGACCCGGTCAAAATTGGCTGGGTCTTTTTTGTAATGCGAAAAAAGTTTCTGACAGCGCGAAAAAGTGACCTTGTATAATGGTGTGTATTTAATTTATGGCGACAGTATAGTAATAGTTGTTGTTCGAATTAAAAAACGGCTTAAATCGATTAAAAATGGGCTCAAATCCCAGGCGGTATTTTTGCTCTCATTTCTGCGCTGATGTAAAGATAAAATCCCCGGGAAATGTAATTGAACGCCTTTTTTTATGCGCGGTAAATTTTTTTTAATTTTTTTTTGACCCGATTAAAAATGTAAACGGTTGAAATACAAGTCGATTAAATCTGCGTTAAATTTATTAGTGATTTTTATTAAAAATAAGTTTGGAGGCGACTATAAAAAATCTATCTTTGCAGACCCAAACGGGACACGGGATGTAGCGTAGCCCGGTATCGCGCCACATTTGGGATGTGGAGGCCGCAGGTTCGAATCCTGCCATCCCGACAAAAAGCGATACCGCAAAGTAAAAACCCTCTGAATGCAAATTCGGAGGGTTTTTTGTTTTTAGGTGAATTTTCCCTCTTTCAGCTTTATATATTCGCTAATTTTAACGCATGACTCTTCGGATCAAAAGACAAACTATAATTACTTGCAGTTTAATTCTTATCCATTTTTTATTGTCAACGCTCTCGTCTTGTATCAACTCTTCTTCCAGGAACGGGAAAGATAGCCGCAATAAAAAAAAACTGAACAGCAAAATTGAAACCACTAAAAAACCAGTTTCACAGCTTGCTGTCAACGTTATTGCCGAGCAAGACCCCACTGGTATTTATTGGGGATTGCGAGATACCGTAACGGGTAAATTGCTCCTGGATTACACTTTTGAAAAGATCTGGGACTTTAAAAATGGTTTCGCCACAGTTTTGTTAAACGGTAAGTACGGACTAATAAATAAATTGGGGAAAGTAGTTGCCGAACCTAATTACGACTCGCCCGAAACAATGGATGTCAAATGCGGATGTGTGGCATTTGAAGTTGGCAACGGACCAATCGCTATTATTGATACCAACGGAAAAGCTGTCGTACCGATGACCAGCGGAATAACAGGAATTTTGCCTTGCCAGAAGCGCATTACTATGGGAGACGACAGGTTTGGAATGACGAATTTCAATAATGATACGATCTTGCCTTTTAAATTCAGGGATGCGCATTTGCTTCCCGAAGGATTCTGTGTTGCATCTGCATTTAATAATTCGCCCGATGATAATTTATACGGCCTATATGATCTCGATGGAAAACAAGTCCTTCCTCATGCCTTTGAAATGATTGATGGTTTTTATTGTGGACGTGCGCTCGTAAAAAAAAGAGGGAAATATGGGGTAATGGATGAAACTGGTAAAGAGCTCTTCTATACCGATTACGGCCGTATTGACAGATTTGCAAACGATTATGCATTAGTTTATACAACACCTAAAGATGGTGTGATTAAGGTTGGAATAATAAATAAGAGCGGAAAGGTAGTGGTGCCTGCAATTTATCAATGGCTTGAAAGTACAGGTAACTTCAGCGACGGACTTGCAGCAATGGCGCGAAATGGAAAATATGGTTTTGTGGATACTACCGGAAGGGTTATTGCGCAGTTTAACTATGATAAGGTTGAATCTTTCAGAAATGGCATTGCAAAGGTTTGGGTTGGTCAACAACAGGTTGGTTATATTAATAGGAAGGGGAAAGAGGTGATTCCTGCAAATTTCGCAGCAATGGATCAGGCTAATCTCAGGAGATATTACGACGAGTTTATTATCGGTTTAAGAGATTCGATGCAGCATGTTTTTGATTATTCAGGAAAAGAGATCAGTACCTTAAACTATAAAACAATCAGCGAATTCAATGAAAATGACAAATCTTTTATTGTGTCAATCAATAACAAATTCGGGATTTTAGACTCCAATTTCCGGATCATAATTCCGACCGGATACGAGTCTCTTGAAATGATTTTTCCTGGTAAAATTGCAGCCCGAAAACAAGGGAAAATTGGTTTCATAAACCAGGCAGGGAAGTTACTTTATAGCTTCGGATACGATTCGATAGATCCATTTGAGAGTGACCATGTGAATGCATACGAAAATGGCTTGGCTGAGGTTCGAATAAATGGAAAAAAAGGCTTGATCAATAGCTATGGCAAACTTGTTGTTCCAGTTATATACGACAAAATTGAGAGTTTTTCTCACAGTTTGGCGGTAGTTAAACGAAACGGCAAATATGGTTTCGTAAATTTTAAAGGTAAAGAGGTAATACCGGCAATTTACAGTGAAGCAATAGCCTATGACGGTTATTCGGCAAAAGTCACTTTAAAGGGAAGGACGTTTCAAATTAATAGCGCTGGGAAAAAAGTGGAAGAAGATATTGATTAACTGCTTCAATATTATTCACACGCTGTCAATTTCTTCAAATCGTGTAAAAAGTTGTTCGATAATTGTCCTGCCATCCTAACAAAAGCGATACCACAAAGAAAAACCCCTCTGAATGAAAATTCAGAAGGGTTTTACTTTGATGCTTTTTTTCTTCTTCAGGTGTTTTTAAATGTTGAATTAACAGGTAAATTTTTTAATAATATAAATATTATACCTATTATTATGGACGCCTAACTATTTGATACACGCGTATTTATCTTTGTGTTGTATTAATTAATTATTTATAAATAAACTTAAACTTTATAATCATGACTAAAACTTACAATTACAAAAACTTATCTTTTCCGGTTGCCGACGATACAGAAGTATCGCTTGAAGTTATTTACGTTTCTGACGGAAACAGTTCGCATACGGTGATCAACAAACCGGGAGATGATGACCCCGAACTACAGGACCAGGGAACAGTAGTGATAGGCAAAGGAAAAGACCTTAGAGCCGAAACAACTTACGTTGTAACCGTACTTAACAATATTTTACCGCAGGAAGATACAATTACTGTAAAGTATAAAATTAATAAGGTTGATATACAAACGCATACCAACGCTAAAACAGATACCCAAAACCCAATCATCATCCTCCAGATAAACTTTCCTAAATCATGAAAAAGCTTTTATTAACAAGCCTTCTGTGTGTAGCGGCAGGTTGGGTAATGGGGCAGGAAAAAAAGCTTAGTGCAATTACCGCTCCTTCCTCTCCGGCTTCTTATATGCTGGGCTCGCAGCCCGCTTCTGTTTTGGCTCCAAAATCGTTTCAGGCGCTTGAAACCGCTTTGTTCACCAATTTTTTAAATAACGAGGGAAAAACCGTACTGCCAAATGATTTTGCCTTAGAGTTTACGCCATACTGGGCTACAGACCATGGCCGAAGTTTGCAGGATTATTTATCGTCAAACGAATTTCTTGATCAGTTTTGGCAAAACTCCTCATTTTCAGTGGGTAGTTCACAAAACTTTTTGCTCGAAGACAAAACCGCCACCAGCGCACTGGGTATAGGTTACCGTACAAGATTCTTTATCGGTGGGAAAGCTGATAAGCAAACGGTAACAACTTATATAAAAACATTAAGCGTAGCGCAACGTACCTTAAGCAAGCTTATTGCAGATATCAGCCCACTGTATCCGGCAAATGCCACCCGCGATGCATTTCTTACCGCTGCCTGTTTAAAGATAGACGCAGATTTGAAAAATTTATTCCCTACGATGCCTGCGGATGAACTAACTGCGTTATTAAATCAGATTACAGCTGACGCAAAATTGCTCAGCACTTATACCAGTGACAACGACAAATTTCAGACAGACTTTAATAACCTACTACAGACAGACGTTTTTAAAACAAAAACAGTTGCCAAATTTGATCTTATTGATGTGGCAGACAAATTTGAAGCATATATCAAAAACAGGTTAGGGTTTTCGCTGGATGTAGCATATGGTACTTTTTTAAATCTCACTACCAATAAGCTCGATTATTCAATCGTTCCCAAACAGTCGGTTTGGATAACGCCGGCCTATAATTTCAAAAATGGCACCAACAATTTACAATTGTTAGGCGTGTTAAGGTACGAGTGGTTTGATCAGGATTATTACCACAAATATTTTCCATCGGCAAAAAGTTATAGAAATAATTTTGACTATGGTTTGGCGGGAGTGGCTGATTTTGAAAAATTCGCATTTCAATTAGAGGCAGTAGGGCGTTACCAGGCAACAGAGATTTCGGCCGGTACAGATGCAAGCGGTAATCAACTTTATCGTAAAGAAAAAGCAAGCGCTTTTCAGTGCGTTGGCACTTTTTCATACCGGCTTAGCAAAGAGATAGCCGTTTCTTATAGCTTGGGGAACAGATTCCCTACCATAACTGCACCTGATAAAACGTTGGTATCGCTATTATCACTAAATTTTGGATTTGGGGGACCGTCTAAACCAGCCCAATAAAACTTATACTGGCGAATCTCAAAACAAATATTGCTTGAAACAAAAAAGGCACCTATCTACAGGTGCTTTTTTTGTACCCAATCTGCGGGGCTTATAATTTAAACTGCAAAGTCACAAAATAGCTGCGTGCATCGGCAGGGATAATACCCGGGCCGGGGTAACTCTCGGCCCGTCGGGTAAAGTAGCGTGCATCGGCCAGGTTATTCACCGACCCTTCCAGCGTAAAGTATTTGCTTAGTTTGTAATTAAGAGAGAGGTCCATCACGGTGTAGGCCGGTACAATGCCTGCAATAGCGTTAGGTGTGAATACCGCATTGGTAGCATCGGTAAACTGCTCGCCGGTGTAAGCGAACTGGTACGATGCTCCAAACTTTTTATACTTACCCGATAGGCCTGTTTTAAAGATCACATCAGGCGCCAGCTCTACCTTTTTGTTTTGATAAGCAGCTTCTTTGCTATTAACGTATCGGGCGTTAATCAGAGCCAAGTTAGAGAATACTGATAGTTTGGTGTCTTTCAGGTCGGGATTAATGTAGTGCAGAAACTCCAGCTCGGCGAATGACTCTAACCCTAAGTTGCGCGATTGCGATACGTTGGTGCGGTACCGGTAGATGTTAAACGTTACCGGGTCCGACATTTGTACCGTACCTATACGATTATCGTAATTGATATAAAACACGCTTACATCGTAGTTAAAAACATCATCTACACTGCCACGCATACCCAAATCGGCCGAGTAACCTTTCTCATCCTGCAGGTTCGGGTCTACCCGGATATTGGGGTTTACCGAGCGGATATCGTTAAAATTGATACCCCTATAATTTTGCGAGATATTAGCATAAACCTGTATAGCCTGGCTTTGGAAATAACTAAAACCGATGCCGCCAATCAGGAAACGGCGGTTATTATCTTTCTGTTCCTGCACCTGCTGGCTGTAAATAATATTGCCCGCCAAATCTTTGTTAATGTTAGAGTAAAAACCATCTGCGCGGGTAATGATATTTTCGAAACGGATGCCGGGGATGATGCTCAATTTGGGCGTTAGTCTGAAGATATTTTCGGCAAACAGGGCTACGTTATAGTTAGGGAAGGTGTATTTGGAATAAGCTGTAGCATCCTTAATCACGTAATCAAAATCAGATGCGGTACCCGTTGAACCGGCGTTGCCCTGGCCCTGCTGCCTGTTGGTGTTGCCATGATAATAGCGGAAGCCAACCAGCAGGTTTTGATCGTTATTGTTGATCTTATAGTTGTAGAGCAAGCGGGTTTCGTTACCGTAGTTGCGGTATTGGTCTTTGTACAGATCGCGCGCCGTACCGGGGTCGGCCCGGTTAATATAGTCCAGATCGCCTAAGGCATCACGGTTAGCAGCAAGGCCAAAAAAGCGGCTGTTTAGTTTCAGGTTATTACCCAGGCGATAATCTAAAATAAAGGCACCTAAATTCCAGTTAACCTGGAACCAGTTACGGGTCCGTTTAGATTGATGCGGATCTACGGCAAAGTCATCATCGGTTAAACCGCCAGGCTGATGAGCCATGTATTTCATCAGAGTATATTGCACGGTTAATGATAGCCTGCTGTTGGCCTTATAAGTAGCGGCAAGGTAGCCTGTATTAACGTTAAACTCCGAGTTTGGCCGCCAGCCATCGCCCTGTTTGTGCTGAAAAAAGGTATAGTACTGCCATTTACCGCTTGTGCCGCTAATGCTGTTGGTGGTATTCAAAAACCCCCATGAGCCGGCTGTTTCGCGCGATGTAAACTCGAAAGGTTTATCGGCAACGCCTTCTTTTAACTTAAAATTTACCATCCCGCCAAACTGGGTGCCATATTGCAGGGACGATGCGCCGCGTAAAATCTCAATCCGCTCGGTCAGCTCGGCCGGGGGTGAGTAATAGCTTTCGGGATATCCAAGAGCATCGGCGCTGATATCGTAACCATTTTGGCGAACGTTAAAATTAGTAACCCGGTTGGGGCTTAAACCACGACCACCGATACCTAATTGTATACCGGCGCCATCGTTTTCCCAAATGTTTAACCCGGCTATCTTACCGTAAATTTGTCGACTATTATTGGTGGCGGCATTGGCGGTAAGGTCGGTCATTACAATTACCTCGCTTTTTTTACCGGCGTTAATGGTGGTGCCTTCCACCGCACGCAGGCGCGTAACGCCAAAGGTGTTTTCCTTGCCGTTAACGGTAACATCCTGTAGTTGTTCGATGTTGGGTTCCAGCGATAAATTAACGGTAGCAGAGGCGCTTATTTTAATTGATTTTGATGCCGGTTTAAAGCCCACAGCGGTAATTTGCATGGTATAGCTACCAGTTGCCACGCCCTTGATCTGGTAATTGCCTGAGGTATCGCAAACAGTTACCAAACCGGTGTTTCTTAATACCACAGATGCATTGGGCACCCCGGCCCCCGTTACCGATTTTACGGTGCCGCTTAGTGTAAACGTTTGGGCAGATATTTTAAAAGCGATGCCTAACAACAGGCAGCAAAGTATGATAGATCTTTTCATTTATTTTTTATTTGAAAACGGAAGTATCCAGTTTTTATGGGCAAAACCATCGTGTTGGGTCGCCAGGTTAACGGTGGTATCGATATACAGCCGACTGCCGCTACCGTTAAGCGTTACGTAACTTTCGGTATATTTAAAACGATTCTAAATAAGATTGTTCAGGTAGCTAACCAGCATACCAGTTCGGCGGCATTCTTTAAACTGAAGCCTAATTTTTTGGAGATATTTTTGCGATGGGTGCGTACGGTATGAAAGCTAAGGAAGAGTTTTTGAGCGATGGCATTATCCGGCAGTCCTTCAGCAATTAGTAAAACTATCTCTTTTTCGCGGGCGGATAATGCGGGTAAGCTTACAGGTTCGCCGCCTTTTTCATTGCCTGAAAGTAGCAGGCTGGTGCTGTTGCAGAGAAATTTTCTGTGCGATAAGGCAGCATCAACGGCTTGGCTAACTTCTTGTTCGGATGCGTTTTTACTCAGGATGCAGTTAAAGCCGGTATCGGTAAGCTTTAAAACATCAGTACGCTGCAAATAATTGTGAAGCAGCAGAACAGGTAATTGGGGATGGGTGGCTATTAAACGGGTTAAATCATCAGTTGTAAAAGCGGGATCGCTGAAACAATCGGCAATGAGTAAATGGGGTTTTAGGGTCACTAAAAAAATTGCGCGGCTTCACCGGGAAGGGTGCCATCAATAGCATTAAAAATAAGGCCTTTATCTTCTACAATCCGCCGTAAACCTATGCGTGTTAAGGCTTGCGAATCAATAAGTAGAATTGTCTTCATTTATTTAGTCTTATTCCAAATACTGGGCTAAACTAAGCAAAGTTGCTTGGTAAATGAAATTTTCGTCATTCATTCCAAATTATAGGGAAAAATTGGTGTTGATGTGTAGGTATGGAACCTATCTTTTAGTGTTCACCTCTGTAATGGCCGTGCGCCTGGTGGCGGTGTAAACAATGCCGTCAACCATTTCATATCCTGTAGATACGCTTTGCGAGTAACGTTTTAAGATCACGCCGGTATTGTTATCTATCAGCATAGAACCATTGATGCGGCTGTTTAAACTGCCCCCTAAAATTGATGTTTTATAGGTGATGGTAGTTGTGCGGCCGTTTATGGCGTAAATAGTGTAGGTAGTTTCGGTTGATGGGGTGGAAGTATCCGTCCACGATTGTCCTTTTTTTAACGAAGGATTGATCACAAAATTAACGATAAAGTGTAACGGCGCGCCTACCGATAAATGCTCTGGCTGGATGCCTGCGAACGATAAAAGGGTATCGCTTACAGCTACCGGCCGTTTAAAGCTGATAATTTCGCCCTTATTATTAATCGCTACAGACGGCTGTGCGTTCACCATTTTTTGCAGGCTTGTTTGTATAGCCGAATTGGCATCGGCAGGTTTGGCCGAGTTATAGATCAGGCTCTGATCCATCGCGTTAATGGTATCGGTCAGCTTATCGGTAGTAATAGCCAGCGAAGCGCCTTTATCCGAGGCATCGGTAACCTTATACGTTTTAACTATGGTTGACGATGAACTTACGTGTAACGATTGCCCGCCCCGCTGCAAAACACAGTTTGATTTGGTTAACACCTGCCGCTGAAACTCGTCGCCTCGTTTTAACTGTATTTGCGCATGCGCAATGCCACCACCAATAGATAGAAGAAGCAACAGTATAAAATTTAGACGGATAGCAGCGATTCTCATTTTTTTATTGCAGCCCGTAGGCAGCCGGCGGTTGTTAGGATTGTGTGGTGTTTAAGCGCTTTGTTAATTGATTTTAATTTTTCTTCCCTCCATTCGGTCCCGGCCCCGAGCTTTCGTTGTTAATGATTGCCGGCGTGGCCCAAATCATCATGATTTTATTTACCGGCAGGGTGGGCTTGGGGCTTTGTGTTAGTTGCGGCAAAAGGAGCGTTCCCTTTTTCGCAGCTTGGGCTGCCTGTCCTGTTGCTTTTGGTTCAGGTGGTAACGGAGGCATTTCGGGCGCTGCGGTAAACGGCAGTTCGGTAACAGGTGGTATCTGCACATCCTGCATCGTTTGTTTAGGAAGAGGCGGCACATCGGGCATGCCCGGATGCGGTATCTCCGGAATACCGTTCATAACCAGTGGGTCAGCGGGTTGATCAGGCGCGTTAACTGCAGGTGATGTTGTGGACACGGGCGCCAGATTTGGTACCGCGGCCGACCGTACCATAGGCAAAGAAGCGGCGGGGATATCCGTTAAACTTAAAATAGCGGCGGCGGTTTTACCGGTTGTGGAGCTACCTTTAGCCACACTGCTTGGAGGCAATGGCGGCGGTACGTTCCAGTCTGATGCGTTATTGATCTGCGCGTGGGCAGTATAATTCGCCGCCACCACAAAAACAAAAGCCAGCACAAAGGCCATAAGCGTTTTAAGGCGCTTATTTAGCTTTAGAGCTGGATATGTTATGTTGCAGTTTTTCATTTTTATCTTCTTACCGATAGCGGGTAGCTTATTACAAACGACGAATTAATCTTATCCGATGAATACCTGGTTACGTTGGTAAGCCCTATCCCAAAAGCTAAAGGATTTTCAAACGGTTTAATACCTAACGAGAACCCTAAATTCATGCCCGACCATTCCGTATTAAAGTTAATATTTTTCATCAACTCGTACGATATACTTCCAAATATTGCAGTGCCGTGCTTGCCTCTTCCGGCGTCAACATCAGTCGGACTTTTAACGTAAAATCGCCCATTCCCTATGCCAATAGTATACGTTAGCTTAGAACTGCCCGGCGTGCGCGACTCCCAGCTTTGTATGGCGTGGCTAAACGCAAAATAAAAAGTACGCCCCGGGGCATCCGACTGTTGTTCGCTTGCAAATATTTGCAAACCGCCTACCGCAATACTGCTGCCCGTAAATATTTGACGGCTCACCACAAAGTTACCCGAAAAATCTCTAAACCGGCTAACATCAACCATATTAACGCTTACAGCAACGTTAACCGCCTTCTGCGGGTCGCCTATGCAGAAGCCTCCAAATGTTATCAAATCGGCTTTTTTGCGGTAGGGTTCGGGGTAATCTCCACCCACTCCGCCAAAAACATAAGTCCCAAAACCACCCCAGCCCGATGGCGAGATCAAATTTTGCAACACATTGTTGGGGTATAGCTGCTCCCTTGTTTCGCTGGCGCTAACCGGCGCCAGTAAAGAGTCTGTTTTTCGCTGCAATTCCTTTTCGAATGTGTTTTGGCCCAAAGCTTTACCATTTATTATCAAACACATCAGTATCACCGCAAAAAAATGCGGTAATATTTGGGTGTAAATAAAAGGGTAAGGCCTTTGTGATTTCATTAAAATTGTACCGTCGCTGTTATCAGGTAAACGCTTGTAATATACACTTTATCAAATTTTTATAGCCGTCAAATTTTAGTTGTCAGCTTTCTGCTCTCCGTGCATTCTCCTAAACTTTTGTAAAGGTACAGCATACTATAGCAACAAAAAATACCAACCAACTTGTATTGTGCGGCTTTTTAGGTCGTCGTAAAATTGTTTCGTTAAACATCGGCACCGGCAATTAACAAATTGCGGGCGATGCGACAGCAACCAATATCGTTTTACCTAAAAAATACCATTATGAACAACGTACTTGATTATGCAGTTTATTTTATCCCGCCAGGTTTTGTGGCATTATCACAGATGTACAAAGTTAGGTTGGAGCGATTAAAAGATTCAGGCAAGATCCCCAATATCGTTGAAGCCAGGCAACGCCAGATAACTTTTATGACGATGGCGATATTATCCCTGATCATCATTATCATCGTCACGCACAACTAATGCCGGTGAGCATAGATCAATTCCCGGGTAGGGGAATTTTAACCAGCCTTGCCACAAGTTTACCGCCTGCTTTACTTTTATAAAGATTTGTTATCTTTAACTTGGAAGTTTACGGGCGTATGAGATATTTTTTTTTTGCATTCTTCTTCTTGACGATAATACCCTGCTTCGGTCAAAATGCCGATAGTTTGCAAAAGATAGTTTTCAGTAATGCGCCTGCCCCTCAACGCCTTGTAGCTGCTGCTGCACTTGCCCACCATCTTTCAGATGCTAAGCCTGACCAAACCTTCGCTGTGGCAAACGCAGGGATTCGGTTGGCCATTAAGCTAAAAAAAGATAAACCGCTGGCCCTGCTGTTTAAAGATGTTGCACAGGCCTGGCTCCGCATGGGCAAGCCCGATTCGGCAACTTATTACTGCGATAAAGCATCCACCGTTCTCAATTGCATCACCCCCAAAAACAACCTTGCCGGCGATTACATCGAACTGGCAGATCTGTACAACAAGCTGAAATTTTACAATAAGGCTGTCGGGGTATACGATACGGTGATCGCTTATCTGCCCAAAGACGGATCACGTCAGGGCCTGATGCTGGCCTTAAATAAAACAGGCGACTTATACGAGCGGCTGGGCAAATACCGGCAATCATTGGACTATTACCGGCAGGCCTATGCCATCAGCGACTCGCTTGATTTTGTTAAAAAAACTAAAGAAAATACCCCCGAAACCTACAGCCGTAAATTTATGGGCGATGTGATGGGGAGCATTAATCAAAATCCCGCCTCGGTAGAGGGCGTTTTAAAGGCCATAGAGAAGCGAAAAGCTTTGAATGATACCTTGGCTCTCGCCATTAATTATTTTAACCTGGGGGTGCTTTATCGCGGCCAACGCAATTATCCTTTGGCTTTAGATGCCTTAAAACACTGCATGCTTTACGCGGATAAAATCAATTATATTGATATGGAAGCCAGCGCCGCTAACGAGATTGCCGACCTTTACGAGCAAACCGGCGACTTTAAACAAGCGCTCACTTATCTGAAAAGGCAGCAGCATTTAAACACTCCCGAAGTTAGAAAGCATGCCAAAACTGTTGAAGAACTGCAAACCAGGTACGAGATTACCCAGCGCGAAGACCAGGTGCTGCATCAACAGTTAGAGATTATTAAGCGCAATTATTGGGTAGCCGGCGCGGTGGTGGTTTTATTGCTGATGCTGGTTATCGGTTTTATTTACTACAATCAAACTCGTTTAAAGGAGCGCAATATTGCCATGCAGGCCATTATTGATACTGAAGAAAGCGAGCGGAACCGCATAGCGCAGGATCTGCACGATAGCGTGAGCCAAACCATTACAGCCGCCAAACTTAACCTTACCAGCCTGGGCCGCGATTTACCTTTTATAAGCGAGGAGCAGCGCAAGCGATTTAACAAAGCCGTTAGCCTTGTTGACGATGGATTTAGAGAGGTAAGAACCATATCGCACAACATGATGCCCTGGGCTTTACACAAAACCGGGCTTGCGCAGGTAGTCAAACATTTTATAGAGAACATTGGCACCGAAACCCTGAGCATTAACCTTTTTAGTCGCGGATTTGATGAGCCTTTTAACGAGCGCACCGAAATTGTTTTATACCGTTTACTGCAGGAAAGCGTAAACAACGTTTTAAAGCACGCAGCAGCAAGCAGGGTAGATATTTCATTGATCAGGGATGCAGAGAGCATCAGCCTGACTATTGAGGATAATGGCAAAGGTTTCGATACTACCAAACCCGAAGTTTACCGGGGCATGGGCTTGAATAATCTGCAATCGCGCGTTAATTTTTTAAACGGTAAGTTCGAGTTATCATCTCAGCAGGGGCAAGGCACGCTGGTGTCTATTTACATCCCCCTCACCAAAAAGGGGTTATAGGTTATACTGCGCAATAAAGCGGTTAAGCTCTACCGGGTTTTTAAGGTTCAGTTTCTGCATAATGTTTTTACGGTGCGTTTCAACGGTGTAAATGCTCAGGTGTAAATGCTCGGCCATTTGCTGATTGGTATAATCCTGCTTAATCAGCTGTAGTAATTCCATCTCACGTTTGGTCAGCTGAAATTGCTTTAAAAATGGGTCCTGATCATCAAGTGTTGTTTGTGCGACGGGCTTTTTTTTGTGCGGAAAACTGGGCTGCCCGCTCCATACGGTACGGATAGCGTTTAGCAGTTCATCCCTCTCAGCATTTTTAAATATGTAGCCATCGGCACCGGCGGTTTTGGCTTTTTCAATCATATGCTCCTCGTTATAGGTTGATAGCATAACCACTTTAATTTGAGGGTAATAGGTTTTTACCCTGGTCAGTACCTCAAAGCCGTTAAGGCCCGGCATATTAATATCAAGCAAAATTAACCCCGGGCTGTGGGTATGCAGCTGGCTTAAAATTTCTTTGCCGTTAGATGCCATATTCATTATTTCGATATCCGGCTCGTTCTGCAACAGCATGCAAAGCCCGTTAATGAACAGGGTATGGTCATCTGCCACCATAACCGATAGTTTTTTTGCTGTAGTATCCATTTTAAAAATTGTGGAGTAAAGCTAAGCCTAATCCTTAAATGAAAAAATACAAACTGGTTGGTATTGCCCGCCCCCGCCCATCGCCCTAAAATTGTTGTACAAAAAAAGCTAAAAAATATACAGAAGCGCCAGGTCAAAATCGGTTAACAGGGCCGAAGGGCGGCTTGGTTGATGTTAATTATTAAACCAACAATCACACACAATAACTAATTTATAATGAGAGATTTTATAGGCACCCTGATCATCATGACATTTTGCATTATAGCGGCTTTTTATCCGCCAAAAAAGAAACAAGGAAACTTTAGCCGGCATACCTCTAAACGTAAAATTTAAGAGTATTACAGGTTGTGTTTGCCAAGGCACACAAACACAACATAACCCTGTAACGGTTAAAACAGAGAGAAAAGTGAGGTGTGTAAACAGACCCTGTCAGTAGCAATACTGCGGGGTTTTTTATTTGTAAAACTATTGGCCAATTACAATTTTTTTACGGTTGCATTTATAGCAATAGTATTTTTTTACTGGCAGCCAAAACAGGAAAAGCTTTACCAAAGGGCCTCTGGGTATGCGCGAAAGATCATTGGCATTTCCCCGTCCGCAAGGGCATGGGCGTATAGGGATATAGGTATTTTCAGTTGCAGGGGATTCCATGAAATTTAATTCGTTTAGTGGACGATACTGTACACTTCCCACAATAAAAGGCTTACAACTGATTGGAATATTCAAATATATCTATTACTTATGTAAGTAATGTTAAATTTTGAAAATTTAACTTAAAAAGATATTTATTAATCTGTGGTTAATAAAAGAGCGCGCAATTTTACACCGTGTTGCTTTTAAATTGATAGAGTTGGTAATCATCGAAATTTTTAGTGTTGCCGCATTGCAGCCAGGGTTCATTTGCCACAATTGCCGAGCACGGGCCGTAAGTAAAAATCCTGATTTGCCGGCTTATTGATTCCGATTTTATTAGGGCCAATACATCCGCCAAAATGCTACCGGTAAAGGGGGTGTACAGGAAGAAAATAGTACCGCTTGTATAATCGGCATGGCGGGCATCGGCGTTTACAAATGCTACAGTTTTTAGATTCAAACGCGCTGCGCAAGTGTTTGCGTAATCAACATAAGTCCGCTCATATTCAATGCCTTTAGTCGTAATTCCGGTCAGTAAATTCATCAGCATCGCCACTACACCCAGGCCCGATCCTAAATCGAAAAAAATATCGCTGGGTTTAAAGTTTGCCTGTGTTGCCAACTGAAAAATAACCCTTGCCGGAGTTTGCTGATAGTAAACCATTTCAGGCTGCGGATGCCGTACATCAGCATCAAAAATCAGGTCGGTCAGCAATCCGTTAATAAAAATATCGGCGTTATCGTACCCAATTTTGATGGCTTGGTCGGAGTTAAAAACATCATTGCCCAGGTATTTTTGCAGGATGCTTTTAAGTGGGCGGGCATCAGTTCCGCACAGTTCATTCCTCAGCTCCGCAAAGAGTTTAACGTCAACTTCTTTCAGGCAATTCTTTAATGATATCGCCTGAGTTTTTAACTGATCTAATTCAGTTTGAAATTCCTGATCTTCCGGTATCGCCTCAATCCGTTCTATCACATGGAAATCCAGAAAATCGATGGCATTATTGCGGCTATCGAAGTTGGTTTCTTCGAGCAAAGTCAAATCTGTTTGAATGGATTTGATATCGTTCGTTATCTCGGTGATGATCTGTTGCAAATGGCTGAAAATTGAGCGTTAATAATAGATCAGTCCGAACCGGTTTTAGCCGATTTGGATAGCGCCGGAAACTTAATGACCAGGCTGCCGATATCGCCAATGTTGCTCATCCCCTGTATGTTAATGGTATAGTTTGCAGGCAAATCGGTAGTAAAAAAAGATAGTTTGGCTTTGCCATTATTATCGGTGGTAACGTCCGGTTCCCAGTACACGGTCGACCGGTAGTCAGGCACACCTACAGCCGGCTGGTTAAGCTTGTATTTAGGGCTGTAAAACTGCTGCGGATACAACAAAGGCAGCGGACGATAGGTGGTAACATCGGGTGCGATATTTTTATAATAACCGGCCCCGTTTTTAGATGTCAGTCCTATGGTTATCGTCTCTAATCTATCGTCAACATACATTTCAAGCCCCTTATAAAGCGTCGCCGGGAACTGAGCTAACTCGTCCTTTAATTCCTGTACCGAATTTGGCTCATCTATATTAATCGGCAAAAAGTTAGGCGCAGGTCCATCAACCAATATGGTTACAGAGTAGGAAGGGAGCGAATCGATTACATATTTGGCCGTGCCATCGCTAAATTTGCCGCTGTTTACTACCTTAAAACCGGGGATTTTTTGCCGTAATAACTGGTACAAATTCATTACCGCCGATTCGTTAATATCCTGTTCATCAAAGGCAACCACCGGCGGCCGCCAGCTTTTGGCGTACCACGAACCTTTAATCAACTTCCTCGAATTTATTTTAACATTTCTCAGCAGCGTACCGGCGCTTATCACGTTATCATCTTTTTCCAATTCTGCAATTTTGGCCACGTAATTAAGCTGTTCCGGTTCGGCATTTACATACCAGGGCATAGTTACTTCATACAACCGGGGTACCTCGGGCGCCCTGAATTTATTAACCGATATGTTGCCGAAACTCAGCTTATTACCTTTAGAGTTGCGGGCCTGCAAAAAGAACGATCCCGAATCTATAGTAGGTAATCTGGAAAAAGTATAATTCCCTTTGGCATCGGCAATGGTTGTAACTATAAAATTGGGCTTCTGCGACGAGATCAGCACCGGGGCATTAGGCACGGGCTTTTTAAACGCGTTAATCACCCGCCCGCTAACCTGAAACTCCTTTTCGGCTTTGTACTTCAGCGGTTCGGTAGAGTTGCTGAAAACGTCTTTCCAGTCAAAGCCGGTCCAGCCTTGGGTAAGCATCAAATTGTCAAGCGCGGCCCAGGTCTGCTCGTCGGTATGGTTGAGGTAATAGCCGGGGTTTTCTACAGTGCCTTTTAAGCCGCCATTCAGCAGTAAACGGGTTGCTATGTTGTAATTGCCTGCCGTATCCGGCCGCACCTGCCCATTATCCGTTACGGCGATAGAGAAGCTGCCCTGCACAGGTATACCGCCTGCATCTTTTACCTCAATTTCCAGAGCTACGCTATCGCGTTTTTGATAGCTTGTTTTGTTGGTAGCTAATCTAATTGTTAACTGATCGTTATGGTTAATAAAGATTGCGCGCTCATTCAACGGCTTTTTGCCTTTAAGCAGGGTAATGCGCGCTATACCCGATGGAAAAAGTGCTTTAGCTATTTCAAGGCTGGTTTGCCTTGCATCCACAGGTTCCAGATAACAGATCTTCCCGCTGCTGCTGCCAACTACGTAGCAGGCGCTGTCGATGGTCATTTTTTCCATCCCGGCAAGGCTAACAGTAAAGGTTTCGCCTTTCGGCGGATTTGTGAGATGCATAACTGTCCCGGCTGGTTTTACCGCAGGCAGGGGATAGGCTTTCACAGCTGCATCGGGGCCGGTTAATTTCGCGGTATAAACCTCGCCGGCTTTTGGGGTGAATGTAAACGAGCCCATGCCTTTAAATAAGCTCCTAAAATCAATTATTTTGGTTCCACGGCTGTCGTATATCGTTCCGGTTACTGTAGTGCCTTTACCGTCCTCGGCAATGGCTTTAAAGCCAACGGTAGACTGCAGGCCTGCTACCAGGTTACCGCCTTCAGGCAAAAACTGCAGGTCTGTTTTCTGGCTGCGGTTGATATCCAGCGGTATTTGTATGGTTTTGCCGTTATCCACCACATCCAAACACTTTAGCTGCACCCTTAGCAAACGGCCGTTTACGTTGTCTTTTAAAACTTTGCTCAGTTTTAAACCGCCATCAACGCCGGTAAGCATGTTTTCTTTGTAAAGGTAGTAGGCCCCTTCATAAATTTTAACTTCCACATTGCGCAAACCAACCGGCTGGTTCTGGCCCGATTTTAATTTGATATCAACATCTAACTGATTTTTGCCGGCTACCCGGCTGATGCCCGAGGTAGAATTAGCTAACCAGGCGTTTCTGGATGGTATGCCGAGGTAAAAGCGTTGGGTAAAGAAGGCGTCGCCGCCAAAGTTTTGCATCCAGTTGGTGTAGGCCCTTAGGGTATAGCCCCCCTCGTGAAAAATTTTAGGCGACAGCGGGATCTGCCCCCAGCCTAAACCGGCCTTAACAGGGATGGTGACGCGCCGAACAACTTCGGCGCTGTCATCATCCAGTTCTACATATAGCAATCCGCTTTTTTTTGATGGTTTTAAGCCGGCATCTGTTAAATAGCTTTTAAACCAAAGGGTATCGCCTAAATTATAATAAGGTTTATTGGTGTGCAGATAAACCTGTTCTATTTCTTTTTTTTTTGCGCCGTATCAAACGCCGAAGCGATCAGCGTGGCGTGCGGGTCCAAGGCTTTTTTAGGTGCCACAGCTCCTGTCATCATGCCGCTCTCAACGGTGTAACGGTAAACTGCCCGGCCTAATTCGCCATCGGCGTTAATACCTTCCACAATCACTTTGTAACTGCCCGGTCCGTCGGCGTTGAAAAAGTTAAAGCTGGCTTTTCCGGTAACGTCGGTTTTAACGGCAGGGTTCCAGTAAACTGTGGTGCGCAAATCAGGCATTTTAAGGTTAGCATCCGGCTTATCATACCGCGGCGAATAAAAGTCGCGCACTTTATTAAAGCCTTTAGGCTTAAGGTTAACCATGCTTGGCTCGTAAGTTTTACGGTTACCGTAAGCCGTTTTAGTGATAATCATAATAGCACCCGCGCCGCTCGATCCTAACATGTTGATCAGCGCCTGATTGGTACGTACTACATCAATTCGTGCAATGTCGGTAGGGTCAACAGCGCCATCCAAAATCTCTAACTCTTCATCAGCCTGATCTATCCTGCGACCGTTCATGTAAAAGGTTAGTGTAGTGCCTCTTAAATCGGTAATTACATCCCGGCCGTCTTTAGTTTCAAAACGGGTACCAGCCGGCATTTTGCGTTGCAAACACATGCGTAGGGTAGGGCAGCTTTCCGGATCAACCATGTTCAGGGTCTGGTCGGCAGCGCCTTCCGGAATGCGGAACATTCCCTGCGGGGCTATTTTAGGATTTTGACCGGTACGTTTTGCGCCAATGCGCACTTCGCGCAGGCGTTGTACTTTATCAAACAAGCCGGTTTTTTCGTAAATGTCATCTTGTTTCTTACCATTCTCAATAAAAACTTTCAGCGTTCCGTTAATATCGGTAGTGATATCGCCTATGTTTTTATTGGAGTTTACCCGCATTCTTGGGATGCTGTCTAATATCAGTTTAACGTTGGCGCTTTTGCCATTGCGTGCCTGCATGGCAAAACGAATGCTATCAGTCAGGAAGATGCCATCAAAAGCGAAACGCCCATTAGCATCGGCAACGGTTTGCCTTAAAAAACTGGTGGTTAACGATGCTAAAGCAATGTTTGCATTAGGCACAGGCTTGTTGCCAGTCAGGGTAATTACACGGCCTGATAATCTTAAGCCTAAACCTTTTTCGGCTGCGAAAAGCGGTTGTGTAGGGGCGGTAGCATTATCTGTGACCTGTTTCCAAGTAAAGCGGCGATAGCCCTGGGTCATCATCAGGTTGTCCAGGTCCTGGTTTACTGCATCGTTAACAGCTGTAAAATAATAGTTTGGTTTTTCGATATAGCCCTTCAGGTCAGATGATAACAACACGTTAGAGAATATGGTGCTCTCGGCGCTTTCATCTACCGGTACCTTGCTTTCGTCAATCACCGCTACCGAAAAATTGCCGATGGTGCTTTTGCCTTTACTGTCTTTAACATCCATCTGCAGTTCTACCCGTTCTTTACCTTTGTAGCTGGCTTTAGCACTTTTAAGTGCCAGCTGCAACTGATCGGCACCGCGAAGAAAAGCAATACGTTCGTTCAACGGCTCGCCCGCGGCGCTGAAAATGGTGAACTGCGCTATCCCGGCAGGGAAGGCTTTTTTCTCCAGCCAAACCGAAGTTATAGGCCGGTCTATTTTAACGCCATCGGCAAAAATGGTTTCGCCGCCGGTTTGTGCCACCAGGTTAACCGTTGGATGCGCCTGCAATTGCTTAGCCGAAGCGCTGATCCTGATCAGGATGCTATCGGCATTGGGCTGATAAACGCCTAATACAAAGCCGTCATCCGCTACTTTTGGCAAAGCAATGCTTTGGGTTGTTCCATCGGCAAAGTTTAATTTGGCAGTGTAGGTTTTACCGGCATCCGGTTTAAGGCTAAAATTGCCCATGCCAGCATGCGTTGCGCTGATGTCTGCAACCTCGGCGTTACTTTGGTCATACACCTTACCCGTAACTTTTGCGCCCAGGCCATCAACGCCCACCGCTTTAAACGCTACCCGCGCTGCAACGCCATCAACCAGGCTACCACCTTCAGGGAAAAACTGAACATCGGTTTGCGATAGGGCAGCTTTAATAGGGAAATCGCGGGTAATGGTTTTTTTCTCGCTGTTTTGAAAAACGGTGCGGATGTAAGCGCCGGTTAAATCGATCTTGGCTTCGTTTGAGATACCCACCTGCATATTGCCCTGGGCATCGGTTTTACTGCCCTTAGTGTAAACAACGTTTTTGGCGATGATAATCTGGTAACGCACATCATTATCGGCCAGGGGTTTTCCTTTCTCGTCGGTATAATTCAGGGTGGCGGTTAGCTCGCCTTTGCTGGTATTGCCATATTTGTAGCTGGCTTTCGAAATTACATTATCGCTGTAGGCCGAACCTACGGTAATGGTTTTATCAAAAAAGTAATCTTCGCCGGCGTTGCGCATCCATTGGGTGTAGGCCCGTACGCGGTAGTTGCCCTCGCGCAGTTCATCGTTCAATGCAAAATCGCCAACCACCATGCCCGATGTTACCGGCAGTTTTAAAGAAGTAACAACAGAATCGCCTTCGTTAATCAGATCGACATACATGGAGCCGCTTAACGCCGACAGCTGGTGACGGCTGCCTACCAGTAAATAGCCTTTAAACCAAATGGTATCGCCTAACGAGTAATAAGGCTTATCCATGTGCAGATAGATCTTCTCCTGCGGGTTATTGTCCATCCATTTTTGCAGGGCGGCTACAATTTTATCTAAAGGATCATCCTTACGCGGCACGAAGGCAAATAACAAGAGGAGTGAAGCCAGCAGTCCAAGCTTAACGGGCAGTGAGAATTTGTTTTTCATAAATTTAGTAATAGGCGGTTAATTTTTTTTCAGGGCGTGCTAAAGAGTGCAGTAGCCCCGGCAATTAGGTTATCGGTTTATTTAACTGTAAAAAAAAGTAAATTATTTGACAGTTGAAGCCTTTTGGACGAAGAAAAACAGCAATGGTTTAAAAAAAGAAATTTTTTTTTCTGATTTGATGATTGTAAGAATCCATGTCTAATAATTGTAAGAAACAAACCTGCTTTTTGCCATAATTGCAATCGATGGAAAGTAAATTTTGTTATGCAGGAATGTAGTAACAAAATATAGCCACAGGTTGTCACCCTGCTAAATCGTTTAACCTAATGCTAAAGCGTTTTAAGCGTTGTAAATCAGCGAAAAAAATGCGTTTTAGAACAAATTTTAAATAAATATTGTTTTGTATTTTAAATATTGTTTTGTAACATTGTCAACATAAATACAGAGTTTTGTAAAATTGCTGATTTATGCAACCAATTATACCAACCCGATCTTAGCAACGAACCAATTTTTATAATAAACTATTTTCTATTTACTTTATAAACTATAATTATGAATCGAACCTTTACAAAAAACCTCCGAGGTGTATCCTCACCACTGTATCTGCTATCACTTTCTGAACACTAATCGGCTGACGTGAGTTGGTACGGATTTTTATTCAGATAAATACGACAGTTCAAGCAAGCTAAAAAGATTTATCTGCATTTTAAGTTGCACGCTGCAATTTGAGCCCTATTGCTTTACGGGCCTGAAATTGCTGGGTTCTGCTTGAAATATTCTAGTTACAACAAACATTTAATAACCAGTTTTTTAATCAGTTAATATTTTAATTATCTGTTATGCGCATTATTGCAACTATAACTTTCCTGGGTGTGCTATGTACAGCAGCAAACTCCTTCGGCGGTACAAACATGTATTCCGGTGTCTCCAACCGCGTCGCGTTTAAAGGTGGCTTTCAAACTACCGCTGCGAAGCAAGATACGACACCAGCCGCGGTAGATACGTCGGTTGTACGTATAGCACCTCTTAAAAAGGCTATTGCTAAAAGGCTCGAGTCTAAAAGCAGTAGCGTTGATCCTGACAAGCTATCAACGTTCCCGGCCATTTCTTTGCAACAGTATTTAAAAGGGCAAGCCGCAGGTTTGTATGTGCAAGAATCAACCGGTGAGCCAGGTACGGTACAAAGCATGTATATACATGGTACATCGCAACCACTGCTATCTGAGCGTGAAAATTTTCAAACCCAGCCGCTAATTATTTTAGACGGCATTCAGCTGGTTCAGGAGCATCCGTATGCTTTTGATATCCAGCAGTACAAATTTAACCGCATTGGCCCTGCTACTAACCTGTTTGCCAATATCGATATGAATAACATCCAATCGATACAGGTACTTAGCGGCTTAAACGCAACTGCTGTTTACGGCCCTAAAGCTGCCAACGGCGCTATCGTTTTAACATCGATCTCTCCGGCAAATCAAAGAAGAATCACTGTTGATTCTTACGTTGGTATTGCTGCACCACTGCCGGTTACTACTATTAACGGCCGTTTCGAGAACGATTTCAGAAAACAGTTTTATAACAAGTACACCTCAAACGGTAGCTTCTCAGCTGATGATAACTACCCAATCTTTTTGAGCGACTCGTTAAACAACGCGTTCTACGGTCCGTCTAACTGGACTGACAAATACTACGGAGCTCATGCAGAGTACGCTTTAAATGCTGCCATCAGCGGTGGTAACGAGCGTGCTAACTTCCGTTTTGCTTTAGGCAACACCCGCAGCGCAGGTGTAGGAGACAACACCAAGCTTGATCGTTACTCGGCTAACTTCATGATCAACATGAAACCGTTAAGCTGGTTTACTTTCAGCGCTATGGTTAACGCTAACCAATTACAACGTGTTCGTAACAAAAGCGTTCGCGACAGGTTGGCCCAAATCAACTACATCCCGGATTTGAGCGTTCCGTTAACTCCTAATAAAGATAACTACGGCGCTTACCTTGATCAGTTTAACCGTGGTTTTGATAACAACAAAACCAACATCCTTAATGGTTATTCTAAATTTGCGTTAGAATTTGGTAAATTCAGATTTGTAACCACCTTATCGGCTGATTATGATGAAGGTTACCGTGATATCTTCTATCCTAAAACTTTGTTGCAAACCAATAACTACGTATCTAACTACTTTGGTTACAATACCCGTACTTCTGTTGACAACATTGCCACTTACGATTACCAGATCAACGACGATAACAAGTTTAACTTTACCTTAGGTAATACGTTACAATTTGATAACTACCGTTATAGCTATGCTTACGCATATAAAGGCAGTAACGAGTTTATCAAATTAAACTTGATCAACAGCGATCCTAACAGCGCTGATTTCTTAAACCCAACGGTATTTAGAAAAGAGCTTGTTTACAAATTCTTAGATCATACCAGCAACAACCAACTGTCTTTTTATGGTAAAGTTGATTACTCTTTAAAAGGTAAATATAATTTCTCTGCCTTATTAAGAGCTGATGCTGCATCAACTCAGCAACCAACAAGCCGCTGGTACTACTCTCCTGTATTATCTGCAGGTTGGGATATCAAAAAAGATCTGTTAACCGACAACAAACTATTTTCTGATCTGAACTTACACGCAAGTGTTGGCCGTATGGGCAGATACGAATATTTTGATAACTTCTCTCAAGGTCCTCAGTACACAGCATTTATCGGCTTTACCGGTGACCTGATCACTCCGGGATATAACGGTTTGGCTACATTAACCCGTCCGTACACTGCCGGTTCTGTAGGTTATAATTTAAAATGGGCTTATACCGACCAGGCTAACCTTGGTTTAGATATGGGCTTACTTAATAATCGCCTTAACATAAGCGTTGAAGGTTACTACCGTCACGACAAAAACATGTTATTAGGCGTACCTTCAGCTGCTGAATATGGTTATACTTCAGTTATACAAAATGGTATGGCTGTTCGTAACACTGGTGTTGATTTAACTGTTACCGGCGTTATTTTGCCTACAGCCAATAAATTAAGCTGGACTTCATCTTTAAACATGAATTTCAACAAAAACACCTTAACAGCATTGCCTGGTGGCTTAAACCAGATCGTTATCGGCGACAAATTGTTAAGGGTTGGCGAATCTGTTGATAGCTACTGGTTATTAACTAACAAAGGTATCTACAACTCAGAAGCAGAAATTCCTACTGTTGGCGGCAAGAAAATGACTTACAACGGTATCACATTAAAAACAGGCGATCCGCGTTGGGTTGACGTAAACGGCGACAACCAGATTACTAATGCCGACAGAACTTTACAAGGACATGCTTTACCTGTAGTTTCAGGTGGATGGAATAACGATTTCAAATACGAAAAATGGACATTGGGCTTAAACTTTTACTACAACCTTGGTAAGAAAGCTTTAAACCAGGAAATGGCTAACCGTTTTGATTTCCTTAACCGCGATGGCCAAAACGATATCAACTCGGTTAGAGAGATCACTTTCTGGGAAAAACGTGGCGATTATTCAAAATATCCTTTGTACAACCCGTCAAGCGCGGTAGTTCCTTATCAAGTTAACCAGGATTTATTCCTTGAAGATGCGTCATTCTTAAAATTACGCACGGTATCGCTTGGTTATGATTTTACCAGCAAAATCCAAAAGAACAACCCTACTTTCAAAAGGCTTTATGTATACGGTAGTGTAAACAATGTGTTCACGCTTACTAAATACACAGGTCAGGATCCTGAGTTAATCAACTACACAGGATACGATAATGGCTACGGAATGCAACTTCCAAGGACATTTATATTAGGGGTTAAAGTAGATTTTTAATTCGTACTCGTAGACAAAATTTGAATACCGTTTAAAATAGAACAAATGAAAAAAATAATTTTGCTGAGTCTTTCCTTTATTGTGATCCTGGCCGGTAGCTGTAAAAAGCAACTGGACGTTGACTCAACACGTGTAGTAAATGAGGTACACTATTGGAATTCGTTAGAGGATGCAAGGGCCGCCATAATGGGGGTGTACGGCTTAACCAGAGCTGCACTTGCCGAAAATAACGGGCACTGGATATATGGTGATGTGCGTATGGGTAACTTTGTGAGCCCTAACCGCCAGGATTTACAGGCAGTTGTAAAAAACGACCTGAACGCATCGTACCCCGTTCTTAACCAGTTAGAAAACTGGAGACGTTTTTACGCCATAATTAACTCGGCCAATATCTTTTTAGAAAGGATTAAAGAGGTTAAAGCCCAGGATGCGCGTTACACCGAAAATAACATGAACGTAGACGTTGCCCAGGTGAGATTTTTACGCGCCTTTGCTTATTTCTACATGGTTAGAATATGGGGTGACGTACCTTTTATCACCTCATCTCGCGATGGCACTTTTGAAAACAGACCAAGAACAGATCAGAACGCTATTTTAGAGTTCGTTCAATCTGAAATGGAAGCTTCAGCACTGGTATTACCTTACTTATACAGTAGCGGTGACGTGCAACAGGCTGGTGATTATTACGGACAAAGCTCTGGCCGTTGGAGCGGCGCTTTAGCAACTAAATTAACTGCTTACGCTATGTTATCTCACGTAGCTGCATGGCAAGGTAAGTACGCAGATGTGGTAAGATACTCGCGCATTGTGTTAACTGATTTTGGTAAAAGTGGCTTAAGCTACATCACAACTGATGTTTTATGCTCTGCTCAAGGTATATTCTACACTAACGGTGCAACCGGCGGTAACAACAACCAGTTATTTGGTTTTGGTTTCGTTTACAGCTACCAGGATGCTTCATTCACAGGTAACCTTGAGTCGTTAGCCTTAGCTGCACCGGTAGTTAACAAAAACGTACCGGACATTTATGTACCTAAAGATTCAATCCTATCAATATTTAAAGAGACTAACGATGGTCGTTTCAATATTGACTCAACCGGTGCTACCCACGGTTACAACAACAAGGATATGTACTTTACCAATTTCCTTGGCAGGTACCCGATCTTTAATAAAGTTAAAGTTATTTTGAGCGGCGAAAACGATCCAAGTTTCCGCTTATACTCAAGTACAATTTTACTTACCCGTTTAGAGGATGTAACCTTGCTGCGTGCTGAAGCTTACGCGGTATTAGGTGAAACTGCTTTAGCCGTTAATGATTTAAACACGATCAGACAAAGACGTTATAACGTTGACCAGGTAGGTTTGGTTAACTCAAGCGCTACCGATTACGTTGCGTACAGCCAGGCTAAACATGGTGTTGTACTTGAAGCGATCTTTAAAGAGCGTCAGAAAGAGTTTATGGGCGAAGGCGATCACTTCTACGATCGTGTGAGATACGAAAAGATCAAACAAAACAATCCTCAGTTTATGCAGCTGATCAATTCCGGTGGTATTTACTGGCCGATATCTCGCGATATTTTGGCGCAGAACCCGCTGTTAACGCAAAATTCATATTGGAAGTAATAAAAGCATAAAGGAAAATGAAAAGATCAATTTTATTCGGCAGATATTTAGTAGCTATCTTATTTGCTGTAGTAATAGTTCAGATGGGATGTAAAAGGGAGACAGGCTATTACAACACTTCCTCAGTTGTGAGCGGTACTTCTTTAAACACTTACGAATACTTAAAAAGTAAACCTGGTGTTTACGATTCGCTATTGTTTTTAATTAACAAGTTTGGTATGCAAAAGTACCTTACCGATAGTACAGTAACACTTTTTGCTCCATCAAACGCCAGCTTTCAATTGGCAATTGCCAACTTAAATACTGCGCGTAAATCTCAGGGTAAAAACGCTGTTTATTTGAACGACCTGAGCGCCGGTGGTAAAGGTTTAGTTGCCGGAAGCTTAGTTAAAGACAAAGCAATTGCTGATAGCGCACACCTTGATACCATGGTGTCACGCTACATTATCAGAAAACAATATCTGTCATCGGATTTTGCAGTAGGCGACGGACAAACCATTTATAGCGTACGCGGTGGTTACCCAATGCACGGTTTACGCGTATTTGGCGATGCTGAAGGCTTTCAGGGTGGTGGTGTAGAGGTAATTGAATTTGCCAACACTAAAAGAAGTTTGTTTGTTACCAGGTGGTCAAAAACAACAACCACTTCGGTAAACATCAAAACTAAAAACGGTTACATTGACCTGTTAAGGCCTGATCACGTTTTCGGGTTTGACGAATTTATTTCACGCTTAACTCTGGTACCTCCTCCACCGGTTATTTTTGATTACAAAAACGACGTGCTTTTCCCGAAATGGACGGACGGTTCAGTAACCGACGGACAAGTGTCAGCAGGTGAAACTTTCAAAAAATGTTTGGACGGTTCAGTGCTTACTAAATTTATCTGCCCTCAATCATTAACCAACTTTGTTTACATGTACTGGATACCTAAAAAGGTAGACAAAATAACCGGTGTTGTATCGGATGATCCAAGGGTATGTAATGCATACACCATGACATCAGCGAATGACTCTAAATTGTACAAAGGTCGTGATCCTAAAGCGTTTAGATTAGAAGGTTTAACCGATGCTCCTAATCCTGCTATTGTCCCTCCGGCTACTGTTCCATCTACTGACCCATGGGTAATTACACCAAAATCAAGTATTAATGATGGTGTTTGGGTAACACTTGATACCCGTCAGGATCAGGACTGGACCACTAACTATCAGCAAAAACTGTACGAATTTGCAAATACCAAAGCATATAGGGCTTACCGCTTGATTATCCTTCAAAAAGGTACTACTACAGAAGCCTACTTCCAGATTTCTGAGTGGACAATGAACTATAGAAAACTACAATAATTAGAGCAGTAATTTTTAAACGTAAATAATGTTATGCAAGACAAAATAAAATATAGCGCTTTGGTATTGTTAGCTACGGTCTTTGCCTTTTCGGGATGTAAGAAGTTATACAACTTGCCGGATGAAAAGGATTACCTGAGTTCACAAGCTGATTTTACCAGTAAAGATTTCACATGGAGATTAGGACGTACCCAAATTGCTAACGGCGGTGGTATTTTCAGTCCAAACGGATCTACTACCCCCATGACTTTTGAGGTGAAAAACCCAAGGTTTGGTGATGGTAAAGATGCAAGCGACATGCTTGCTCTTAAACCAACTTTGGTTTGGAAATCAGAGTATACCGGTTTAGAGACAAGTTTAGCTGAGATAGAGGCAAAAAGGGTAATTGAAAATCACCCGATGATGGAAATGAGACCATCGGGCGATATCATTTTCTGGTACACAGCTACCAGGGATGTAATTAAACCTATCACTGATACCATTATATATCCTCAAAATCAACGCTTTTTTGACGTTAAGGTTTCTAATAGCGGCGGCACACGGTTGATACAAAACTTAACCATTACCACACGTATCGATATCCCTTACGAACCATCTGATGATTATAACGTTATCACAGGCAGGCCAAACACAACTACGCCAGGCGGCCGCGGTCGTGTTTTCAACTACCCAAGTGGTTTAAGTGGTATTAAAGGTGCAACCACCAACGTTTTAATGAACGACCCGAAAAATGCAGCTACAGGTTTAGTTTATCTGTATATCAGGAAGTTTGTTGATGCTACCGGTAACCCGGCCGCCATTGGCCACAGGTTGCGTTTTAAATTTTTAGGTACAGACTCGTTACCAATTAACCCCGGTAAGTTTAATGAGACCAAATGGATACAACAAGTGCATGGCTTTAATGCAGCTGGTACCGCGCTTGGTTTCACACAAACTGCGCAGTATGTAGAATACAACGTGGCTTATCCAATTCCATTGGCGCGTATCCCTACCAAATACACAGCTGGTGGACCAACCAACTATTCAGGCGGAGATCAGGCTCACGTAGAGTTTTCTTATTCACGCACCGGTTTTGGTAACATACGTGAAACAGGCGTTATTTCTCAGAATTTTAAAATTTATGAGAAAGGCGACTGGGAGATTGTATTCCACTTCAAAACCGTAAACCCTAAGTTTGATAACGATTAATAAACCTTAAGCTTAAAATTAATATAATGAGAAAACAGATTATTTGGCCATTAATTTTTTTCAGCTGCATTTTAATGTGCACGAATTTGATGGCGCAAGTTAAAAGGGTGACCATAAAAGGTACCGTTACGGATTTTGCGGCTAAGACTCCTCTGCCAGGCGCTTCGATCCAGGTAGGTACTCAGGGTATCACTTCAACTGATGGTAACGGTCATTATACCGCAACAGTTAATGAAGGTGCAACTGTAACCATCTCTTTCATCGGTTATACACCGGTATCCACAACATTAAAGGCCGGACAGGTAACTTTAGATGTGGCCCTGAAAGAAGAAGGCGCTAAGATTATGAAAGAAACGGTTGTACGTGGTTACGTGAGAAGAAGCCGCGAGCAAACAACCGGTGCATCAACAATCATTACCGCAAAAGAGATTCAGGACGTTCCGGTAAGTAACGTTGAGCAATTATTGCAAGGTAAAGTTGCCGGTTTGAACATCCAGAATAACACTGGTGCTCCTGGTCAGCGTGGTTCGGTAAACATTCGTGGTTTATCAACTATCTCTACCACAGGTACAGGTGATAACACGTTCTTACAACCAACTTCACCACTATATGTAATTGACGGTGTACCTTTGGAAGCAGATCAGGCATCTGATTTAGGTTTCGATCAGCAAGGCCCGGGTGTAAGCCCGCTGTCGCTGATCCCTCAGGAAGATATCGCCAGCATGGAGATCTTGAAAGATGCGTCGGCTACTTCACTTTATGGTTCACGTGGTGCTTATGGTGTAATCTTAATTCAAACTGTAAGGGGTAAATCAAAAATCCCGCGTATTGGTTATACTGCTAACTTTTCTATCGTAGACGTGCCTAAACTGCGCGCTACTTATGGCGGTGCTAACGAGCGTGGTTTTAAAATATCTCAAATCAATGCCTACGGTATTGGTGATGATAGATACAGAATTTCAAACACTCCGATGTTATCAGATAGTTTGAATGCTTTCTATAACAACTCAACCAACTGGCAGGATATATTTTACTCAGCTAAATTTAACATGACCCACAACGTTAACTTAGACGGTGGTGACGCTAAATTTAACTACAAAGTAAACTTAAAATATCTTCAGGAAGCTGGTATCGTTCAAAACACTGGTTTAGATACCTATAGCTTAACCATGAACATGGAGTACAGGCCAACACCTAAATTAGGTTTCTTTGGTCAGGTACGTACATCGTTAGGTAGGGTTCGTTCAGGTTCCGGATCGGGCGTACTTCAAACCATCGTTGGTCAAAATGCTAATAAATCTTCATTATTGCCTGGCCCGTCTTTCCTGTTAGCAACAAGCGATGTATTATCGACGTTGAATATCAGAGAGACATCAGGTCCGAAAGTTATCAGTACAAACATCCAGGCTAACTATGAGATTTTGCCGGGCTTAAGCGCGCAAACTCAAAGCAGCTACGATTACCAAACCGATACAAAAGATACCTTTTTACCGGCAGCTGCAAACTCACAATTTGCTCAGATCTATAACTTCTATTCCTACAAGTCAGCTTTATATAACAGGAATAACCTTTCTTATGTAAAGTCTTTAGGAAATCATAACTTCTTCTTAAACGTATTCGATGAGATATTTATACGTAATCAACAACAAAGCGTAACCCGTATCGAGCGTACTCCGAACGATCAGTTTGAAGGCCCGCTTGGTTATGACGGACAATTATCACGCGGTGGTGGTATTTTAAATACATTTTATGATTTAAGGATTGCTTCAATTGCTGCAGCATTCACTTACGATTATAAAAAGAAATACATCGCTGAATTAACTTACCGTTTGGATGGTTCATCATCTAACGGCCAGGCAGATCCATACACTAAAGATCCATCTTTAGGTTTGAAATGGAACATTAACAAAGAAGATTGGGCTACCAACTTAAAATGGTTAGATTATGCTGCTTTAAGGTTAACAGGTGGTCAAACTGTATCTCCGGTAGGTACGCTGACAGATATTTACGGTCAGTACAACCCTAACGGTTTCTATAACAACCAGCCACGTGTAGGTATTGACTATGGTAAAGTACCTAACCCATTACTGAAAGCTAAACAAGTAACTCAATACGATTTAGGTTTTGACGTAGGTTTGTGGAATGGCGGCTTGGAAGTAGTATTTGATACTTACTACAAGGATGTTAAAAACGATCTATTCCCTAACAAGTTAGATAACACGCTTGCTTTCGGTACTTATACCAGTAACGATGCTGCGTTGAATAACTACGGTTACGAGTTATCGATCACTACAAGGCCTTTAAGCAAATCATCAAAAGTACAGTGGACTTTACAAGTTAACGGTGCATTAAACTTTGACGTATTAACTCAATTGCCTACACAGTACAACGGACAGTATATCGACGTTGTTGACCCTAACAACCTGGGCCAATCAGGCCAGTACGTTGCAAAACGTGTTGGTAGAAACGCGTTATCAAACTACTTGTTCTTAAATCAAGGTGTTTATCCAACTACTGCAAGCGTACCTGTTGATCCGGTTACCGGCGCACGTTTACGTAACTTAACCAATTCAAGTACACTTTACTCTTACCAGGGTGGTGATGCAAGAATCCTGGATGCCAATGGTGACTACGTGATTGACTTTAGAGACAGACAAGTTACAGGTAACACCCAGCCGTTAGTAGTTGGTGGTTTCTCTAACACGTTTACTTACAAACAGTTTAACTTAAACATTTATACCTCTTATACTGCAGTTCGTTCAATTTTGAATAATGCTTTAGCAAACCGTTTATCGCTGATTAGTGGTACTACACCTAACGTAAGCAGCGGTCCGTTTGGTACAAGCGCGGTTTCTCCGCCTGGAGATCTGCGAGTTTGGACCGGTCCGGGCGATGCTACAGCAAAATATGGTAACATATACAACTATCAGCACGAACAATACGTAGGTAACTTTAGGACTGAGCAAACTTTATGGCAGGAAAGCGGTACCTATTTCAAAGTTAACAACGCTACATTAGCGTATAACTTTAAAAAGGACTTCCTGAAACGTTTCGGAATTAATGTTGCAAGAATTTATTTCTCAGCGGCAAACATTGTGACGTTTTCACCGTATTCAGGTCCAAACCCTGAGAACGTTACTAACTTAGGTAAGGACGTTTCAAGCGGTTACCCTGTTCCTCGTCAGTACACTTTAGGATTAAACGTTCAATTCTAGTTTAAAGCGAATTATAAAGACATGAAAAAAATTATTATCTGCTTAATATTTGTGATAAGTGCTTCACAATATAGCTGTAAGAAATTTCTGGATATTACCCCGATCGATAAATTGACGGGTAATAACTTCTATCAAAATAAAGACGACGTGGAAAGTAACATTACTGACATGTACGGTACTTTGTTTGATAAATATGTACTCACCAATACAGCAGGTGCAACCGGCGAGATGCGTTCGGGCGAAACAGTCCCTTCGTCAAGCGGTAGCGGTGCCCGTGTAGTTAGATACGACGTTTCGTCGCTTGGTGGCCATACCAGAAGAGTAGCCAACTCAGGAACTACTCAAGGGTTACAATCAATCCCGACAACTGCCGTTAACGACAGGCTTTTGCTTAACGCGGTAGCCGGTGTAGATCCAACTACAGGTACTGTTAACCCAACCAGGTTCAGTAACATGACCTCTTGGGATGCTTACTACCGTGTAGTTCAATCTGCTAACCTTTTAATAAGCAAATTGCAGGAAGGTATCCCTACCTTATCGGCCGATGATACAAAAACTTACATAGCTGAGGCAAAATTCATCCGTTGCTATTGCTTCTTTACTATGGTACGTTTATATGGCGATGTTGTTTATTATACTGCAGCTTTCCAAAAAGATCCGCTTCCGCGTACCGATATGGTTACAGTTGTTAACTCATGCCTTGCCGAGTTAAGAGCTTGCAAAAACGATATTTCAATGGCGGTTAGCAACCCATCTTTCAGAGGTGTTAGAGGCTCACGTGGCGCTATCATCGATTTAATGATGAACATGGATATGTGGAATGCCGGTTTTGATCCATCTAATAAAACCAAATATTACCAAGAGGTTGAAACACTTGGTAACGAAATTATGAACAGCGGCGCTTTCCGTTTATATAACTTAAACGAATGGGCAACTGTAGTAAAAGGTAGATCGGAAGAAAGCTTATTTGAGTTGTTTACTACCATTAACTATAACTCAAGCAACGGTAACGCTTATGCACAGGTATTTAGCCTTGCTCCGTTTGGAGAGGCTTACATCCACTTCCCATATAAATTGCCTGAATACGATAACCGTACCAGCCCTTGCGTGTTAACTGCTGATTACATGAACAAGTTATACCCTGATAAGCAAGATGACAGGATTAACATTTGGTTTGACGCTGCATTTGATCAAAATGCTGAGACTTTCCAATTGAAAAAATTTGCTGCCAACTCTTTCCTTGATGCAAGTAACGTAACCTTAACCGGTAACCCGGATAACACATTCATGATCTTCCGTTACGCTGATGCTATTTTATTGCGTGCAGAAGCAGATGCTGAATTAGGTGACGAGACAAATGCAGCCAAATGGCTTAATATTGTGCGTGCACGTGCACGTGCTACTCAATACCCGTTGGCAACAGGCGATGGTAACATTAAAGACGCAATTTTTCTTGAACGCCAAAAAGAACTAATGGGCGAAGGTAGCCGTTACTCTGATTTGGTACGTACCAAGAGAATTCTTAACAAAAATTACACAGACAACCCGTTAACTTCAGATAAATTTGGCAGGGGTGGTTGGACATGGCCAATAAGCGATGGCGCATTAATTAACAATCCGTATATGACGTTGAACTCATATTGGAGAGGAACTGGTCTTTAATAAATTATTTAAAGTATAACATGAAAAATATTATTAAAAAATATATCTCGCCAGTACTTATTTGTTCGGTAGTGCTGATCGTAGGCGCGTCCTGCACTAAGGACAAATATTACATTGATGGCGGAACGGCAAATCCAAAATTCAACGGAACCGTCTTGCAATACCTGCAATCAAATCCAAAGTTTGATACGATAGCACAGATTGTGAAAATTGCCGGTTTGGAGGATGTTTTTAACAAAGAAGATATCACATTCTTCGCCCCAACCGACGAGGTGATCAGAAGAGATATCGGCCAGGTAAATTCAAAAATATCAGCGACAGCTAATAAATTGAACCAGCAGTTGTTTAATGCCAATAAAGATACGATTAAAACCTTGGCGGATATTCCTCCCGCTATCTGGAAGAAATATCTTTTAAGATACGTTGTTAAAGGCAAATTTCTGTTGAAAGATTACCCTCAGTTAGATTTCAGCTTGCGCTCATTATATCCGGGTGGTTATTACTACCTTTATAACAATGATTTAGCTAACATTGGCGTTGTATTCAATACGGCCAACAACGTAAGGTATGCAGGTTATCGTCAACTTTGTATAGCAAGTATATCAGATCCGTCTAACCCAGGTATTTATTACACTGCAGCGGTTGCTACATCTGATGTGCAGCCTACCAACGGTGTGGTGCATGTTTTAGCGGTGTACATTGGTTCGGGCATTGGTGGTGTTAGTGTGGATGAGATTGGATCTAACAGGTTCGGTATGTCATTCCAATTTGACAACGAAGTGTTGCTGACGAAATAGACATTAAGATAATAAGACAGTTATTGAGGAGTTTAGATTATAAATTAAACGTTATGAAATTAAAATATACTGGTTTACTGATTGTTGCAGCAGGTTTGTTGTTAGGCAGCTGTAAAAAGCAACAGACAGTGTTCGATAACCCTTATGCCGGCGGTAAATCTCCGCTTGGCATAACTTCGGATCAGCAGCAAATTCCCGTGCCTGAAACAGGTGCACCCGGTACCGAGGTTACAATTACCGCGCAGGGTCTGTTGCCTTATAAAGATCAATTTATGGCGGGAACAGGCGCAACCTTTTTGTTTAACGGTAACAAAGCTGTTGTTAAAGACGTTACGGCTACCGGCATTAAAGTAGTTGTGCCTGCACAGGCAAGTACTGGTGTTACTTCTTTTGTAGTAGGTACCCAATTGGTTTTCGGCCCAATTTTTACTGTACAGGGTAAAGTTAATATCGATCCAACCTGGGTTACTGCCTCAACCGGTGCCGATGCATTTGTTAACAGAGCTTTTGTTGTACCTGCAAGCAGCTACCTGATTATATTAGGTGGTTTCAGAAACTATGATAATAAAGGTATTATCAAGTTTATTAACCGTATTGCACGTATCTCGTCGGTAGACGGATCATGGGATCGTTCATTCCTGTCAGGCGGTGGCGCTAACGCTGCGTTAAATGCTATGGCGCAAATTGGAGGCTATTACTACATTGCCGGCGATATCACCGGTTACGCTCAACAGTCAAATATCAGCCGTATCACTAAAATCAATACTTCGGGTGTTATTGATACCACGCAGGTATTAACCTATAAAAAGGCGCTTAAATTTGTACCTACCTTTAATGGTGGTGTTACCGGCGGTAATATCGATCGTGTTTACGCCGTTGGTACCGATAGGCTGATTGTTACAGGTACATTTAACTACTACGTATCACGTCGTTATGATCAAAATACCTACGATTATAAAGATAGTACAGTAATTGATAGTATTGATGTACGCCAACTGGCCAAATTAACTGCTGATAGCGGTAAACTTGATAAAACCTGGAGATTTGATGCAAACGCGCCTGGTTACAAAGGCCAGCCGGGAAAAAGTAAAACCGGACCGAACGGAAGCATCAAAACACTTATGCACGATAATGGTAAAATTGTTGCCTGGGGTTCATTCACCAAATTTGATGAAACAGATAAAGGCCGTTTAGTACGCTTAAATGCTGATGGTGGTATTGATAATACATTTAATATCGGAACCGGTGCAAATGCAAATATTACAAGTGTTAGTTATAACGCTGTTTTAGACAAATATTTGCTTTGCGGTATATTCACCACATTTAACGGTGCTGCAACGCCAAATGGTATGGTAATGTTAAAGTATGATGGATCTATCGATAATACTTTCAATTCCAAAGCGTTTGATGGCGGCGTACCTAACTACGTTAAATTATTAAATGATGGTTTAGCTGTAGTAGCAGGCTACTTCCGTACTTATGACGGTGTTGCGCGTAACGGTTTCATGTTCTTAGATGCAACCGGTGCCTTGGCCGATGGTTATAATAATACAGGTAATTTTAATGGCACAGTTGTAGATATTTTGGAGACCAAATCGTCTGATAATAAACGTGCTTTGTTAGTGATGGGAAGTTTTTCTATCTTTGATAGTAAACCAAGAAATAATATTATTAGGATAACTATACAATAATATTATTTTTGATAGTGTGAGAAGGGAATAACCAATAAAATTAAACTTAATAAGAAATATGAAAAATTTTAAAGCCAAATTACTTGGTGTATGTGTTTTCGTAATTGCCTTAGCAACGTCATGTAACCATGGCTTTGATAAGGTGGTCCCGGGGTCGCCGGCGCTGCTGACAAATGTTAGCTATAGGACACCAAAAATCCTTTACATCATCGCCGATGGTGCAAGGGGCAGCTCTGTAAGAGATGGGGTAATACCAACCATTAACTCTTTGCTTCCAAACTCAATCTACTCATGGAACTCATTGTCAAGCGCAAGTTCAACAACTGACGCTACAGCATGGGCCGATATGATTACCGGTGTTTCGGTAGCTAAACACAACGTAACAACTGAAGATTTTGCAGGTAACAAGTTGACGGACTATCCTTCAATTTTTAGCCGCATCAAAACTTTACGTCCAAAATTGCGTATTGCAGCTTTTGCAGCTTCTTCTGCATTTAAGACCAACCTTACGGGCGGTACTGACGTATCAGAGTTATTAGGCTCAGATGACGCAGTTAAAACACGTATGATAGATTTCTTAAAAACAGACACAGCATCGCTGGTAGTAGGCGAGTTTGCAGCAATTGAAACTGCAGGTAAAAGCAGTGCGTTTGATAATAGTTCTCCTACTTACAAAGCTGCTATTACAAATTTTGACACTCAAGTTGGCCAATTGCTTGCCGCAGTAAAGGCAAGACCAAACTATGCTAACGAAAACTGGATGATTGTTATTACCTCTAACAAAGGCGGTCAGTTTACTTTAACATCAGGTAACGATAATACTGTATTCAGCAACACTAATATTAATACGTTTACTTTATTTTATAACGCAGGTTATAAAAATACATTTATTGCTAAACCGTTTGTTGGTAACCCTTACACAGGTGTTGCTCCGCGCTTTATCGGTAGCCCTACAAATGCAACAGCACGAGTAATTAACCCGTATTACGCAACTCAGAGAGATGCCGTTAACTCTAAAGGTGATGTTATTACCGCTCCGTTTAACTTTGGTTCAAGCAGAAGCTTTACCATTTCAGTTAAGTTGAAAAAACATAAAAATCCAAGTAACATATCTCGCGGCGATTATTACTATCAATGGCCAGGTATTCTTGGTAAAAAAGGTACTTCGGGTTACGTAGCCGGTACTTATAACCCTGCTACTGGTGTTACTACGCCGCCAACCCCTGCTACCCCAGTTACATCATGGGGCGACGCAAGTGGTCAGCCTTTAACACCTGGATGGGAATTTTGTATCCTGCAAAACAGATGGAGATTCTTTATCGCCGGTAACGATACATCTCCTGGCGTAGCCACTGGTTTTACTCACGGTGATGAAATTATGGGTGCAGAGATCCTTGACGAGAACTGGCACGATTTAACCGCCGTTTGCGAAACTAAAGCTGATGGTAAACGTTATATCCGCCTTTACACTGATGGCGTGCCGGGTATTACTAACAAAAGCCCTGGTACAACAGCTGTACCTTCAACCGCCGAGTTTGGCCCGTTGCCGGGTACACCTAATTTCGACAATAACTCGGCAGTGCGCCTTGGTTATACCCCGGGTGAGATTGATAGTGACTATGGTAAAATCGATGTTGAATTAAAAGAATTTAAAATCTTCTCGGTTGCTTTGCCTGATCTTGTAGCTAAACAATATGCTTGCGATCAAACAATTGACAGAAGCCACCCTTATTACGATTACCTGGCAGGTTACTGGCCTTGTAACGATGCTACTGTAAACGCTACAACAGGCGTTGTAAGCCAGCCTACAGTTATTGCAGACAAAGGCCCTTATGGCGCGGATATGCAACTTTCAAATGTTACCTGGAGCACGTTCGATCAATTAATGTGTTCTCCTCCGGCAACTGACTATACATTGACTGTTCCAAAAAATACCGATATACCGGTTCAAATATTAAGCTGGTTTAACATTTCACGTTTAACTTCGTGGGGGTTAGATGGTAAAGTTTGGATTGCTAACTAAAATTTTATTGCAGTAACCTGGTCATTCAGGTTACTGCTTTTAGAGATATTCATTTTTAATTTTTAAACCAGATTATGAAAAGATTTTTTACTAAATGGCAAATGGCAGTTTTAGCCGTAATTGCTATTGCAACGGCTGCCTGTAAGCACGAGCAGCTTGCGGATGTATTGTCGAAGGAGACTTACCCCGCGGTTAACGTGACGTTGCCTACCAAATTAGATATTGGTACAGGTACGCCATTTACCGTAAATGCCGGCGATGTATCAGTCCCCGTTACCATCGCGTTTTCAGGCACTACTACACGCGCATTTAATATTAATTTAGCTGCAAGTGTAGATACGGTTGCTACCTTAGTAGGAGCAGGCACTTTGCCGGCCGGTACTATTGCGTTTACAAGCTCAACTGCTGCTATACCAACGGTAGTTTCTGTGCCGGCGGGTGTAACTTCTTACACCGTAAATTTATCAGTTAGCCGTTCTTTCTTAGAATTAAACTATGGTAAAAACATCGCTGTGGTTGTTAAGGCAACTTCGATTGATAAAGGCAATAAATTTGTAGCAGGTAAAACCACCTCTATCGTTTATGTTAAATCAGGCGAAGTTTTAACAGCGGGTTCTGTTCACGTAATTTCATTTGGCGCAACTGCTTCATCTGCAACTCCGCTTAATTTCCCGGCAGGGGCAGTATCAGCTATTGGTTCAACGCCTATTACCGCTGTTAACTATGTTATAGGGTCAGAGTCTATCACCTTCAATATTCCTATTAAAATTCAAGGAGATTTAGGTACAGCGTTTACTGTTGATATGGTTTCAGTACCGGATAGTGTTACCAAATACATCACTAATGGCGTATTAAAAAATGCAGCGCTTTATCCCGACAGCAAAATCTCTATTAGTAACCCTAAAATTTCTTTCCCTGATAATAGCCCGACTGCTGTATTCTCTTTCAGCACTAAAATTAACACTTTGTTAGCTTTGCAACCTGCTCCGTCTGTACCATCAGATAAAGTTCAAACTTTGGCTTTCAGATTACAAAATCCAAGCAAGTTTCAGGTAGCCACAGCTAATACAATTTACGTTACTTTAGATTGTAATGCTTACCGTCCATACTACGGTACTCCATTCCTGGTTAAAGGCGATATCAACGCGGTTTCTTCACCAATTTATTGTGCGTACTATGACTTCGGTGGCGAAGGTGTTGCATGGCATGATAATAATACTAAAGATGGCGACGGCGCATTCCGTGCACCTGATTATGTAGACGTTGTTGGTGATTACACCCCACGTAGCGTAGTTGGTTGGAATTCAAACGGCGAGTGGTTAACTTACAGTATTTATGTTGAAAAAACCGGTACTTACCAAATGGATCAGTACATGGGTTCTTCAAACTCAAACGGCAGGTTTAGTATCTTTATAGATAACGTTGCTATCGTATCTAACAAAACGGTACCTCAAACAAGTACCTTAAACTACGGTAACCAACAGGCTATACCATCTACCGTAACGCTTACAGCCGGCTACCACATCATGAAAATGTTTTGGGATGTGGGATCTATGGACGTGAGAGGAACCATATTTACCAGAAGAAGCTAATTAATAAAAACCAAATAGAGAGATGAGAAGATTTTTAAAACCAATGGCGATTTTATTTTGCCTGGCCACTGCGGTATCCTGCAAAAAAAATCAGGTAGTTCAGTACATTGAGCCGGTTATTAATAACCCGGTTACTGACTATGATGTTGTGCCTGATCCAACAGACGCATTTACATTTACTTTTAAAAACAAAACTGCCAATTTTAAACGCTTGGAGTGGCGCTTTGGCGATGATACTTTAAAAACAGACGATAGCCCGGTACACACTTACCTTGCTACCGGTAAATACACTGTAGATTTAAAAGCATTCAGCAGCACCAACGCTTCTACAAGGAAGTTTGTTGACCTGAATATCGTTCCGGATTCAATCGTTAAAATTACTACTACCAGAGCAAGTGCTGTTACAGGTTATGCTACCCTGCAATTTGGTATCACTGTTAAGGCCCCTGTTGCTAAAGTAGTTTGGACTTTTAACGATGCTGCTTATACCAACATTTCTAACGTTGCTGTACCGGCAAAAACTGAAAGCTTTACATACACAAGCCTGGCAAACCCGCCAAGCAGAACTTATGCTGTTAGTACTTTCAACACCTTTACGGTAACTGTTACCACTACTAAAGGTTCTGTTGTGGTATTATCACGTAGCATAACAACCGAAGGTATTGCAGAGGATATTACTCAAAAACGCGTAGGTTTTACCCCGGCGTTAGAAAACGGTAGTGGCTCTACAGGTAACGAAGGATCATCTAAACTGTTTGATGGTAATACAGCTACTAAATTTGGGGTTTACGGTCAAGGTTCTAATATCAAAAACTGGGCAATGACGGTTACTTTTGGTTCACCGGTAACGGCTAAGCTTTACATGATTGCAAACGCTAATGACTCGCAAAACAGTCGTGACCCAAGAAGCTGGTTCTTAGAGGGATCTAATGATGGTACTAACTGGGTTCAGTTAGATTATCAAGTTAACGGTACCGGATTTTATGATAAGGCTATCGCTGCAGGTGCTACTTCTGATGCTCAGCGTTACTTCCGTAAATGGTACTACCCGATTGCTAATCCGCAGCCTGTTACTATGTACAAATTAAGTTTCAGAGACGGATCTTTCGGTAACGATGCGATTCAGTTATCTGAGTTTGCATTGTTCAGATAGTATTTAGATAGTTAATTTATTATTTGAAACCCGGTTGCTTTTGCAACCGGGTTTTTTGTTGTATAATATTAGTTACAAAGGAGTTGTAAAACAATAAATACTGACTTATCAGTCATTTATTGATATGTACCAATATTATTACACTATAGTTAATCATGCTTTTGGTATTGCTTTAATATTATAAATAAGTTGGCTTTATTTTAATTAAATATTTGATATTCAACTTTTTAAATTGGTAAAATTGTATAACTGACAATTAAAATCTTTTAATAAATTTTTTATTAAAATCGTTAAAACTGACTTTTTTGTTATAATCTGCATATTAAAACTTCAAACAATCTTCATAATTAGTTGCTTATTTGTGTGATGATGATGGACAGGTGCTTTACCTAAGCCTCTTTTTACAATAACCAATTTAATATTTACCTACGATGAAGAAATTTTTAAAACCACTGGCAATAGTGTTTTGCCTGGCAGCTGCAGTATCATGCAAAAAAAATCAAGTAATTGCGTACACCGATCCGGTTTATGATAACCCCATAACCGATTACGATATTATTCGGGACCCTAACGATGCATTTACCTTCACCTTTAAAAACAAAACAACCAATTACGGGCGTTTAGAGTGGCGTTTTGGTGATGATACCTTAGCAACGGATTCTAACCCGGTACACACTTATCTTGCTACTGGCATGTATACGGTAGATTTAAAGGCTTTCAGTAAAACTAATAAAGATCAATCAACCCGTAAGCTGGTAGATTTATATCTTGTACCCGATAGTATAGTACAGGTAACTACTACAAAGGTTGAGAGCAGCGCAAGCGCATCAACCATACAGCTCGATTTAAAAGTTAAAGCGCCTATTGCAAAAGTTGTATGGACATTTAACGATGCGGCAACCAGTACTGCTGCGGCAAAAACCACTACAAGTACCGAACAAAACCCGCTAAAGACTTATGAAACGGGTACTTTTAACAGCTTTAGCGTAACTATTACAACTCCTAAAGGTTCGGTTGTTACTTTTAGCCGTAACATTACAACTGAAGGTATTGCCGAAGATATTACTCAAAAACGCGTCGGTTATACAACCGTGCTTGAAAACGGTGATAATCCACAAGGTAACGAAAGCTCATCTAAATTTGTCGACGGAAACTTCTCGACCAAATTTGGCTTATACGGTAAGGGATCAGCGTTGACAACATTTGCATACACCATTATGTATGATAGCCAGGTAACGGTTAAAGTTTATGCCATTACCAACGGTAACGACTCTGGCAACGACCGCGACCCTAAAGAGTGGGTGTTAGAAGGATCGGACGATGGTACAAACTGGACTGAACTTGATCATCAAATGAACGGTACAGGTTTTTACGATAAAGCTAACGCCGCGGGTGCAACAACCGATGCTCAACGTTATAACCGCACCTGGTACTACCCAATTGCCAATCCAAAGCCATTTGCCCAAATCAGGTTTAGAACGCCATCCGGCACGTTTAACGGAAACGATTTCCAGTTGTCTGAATTACAATTATTCAGATAAGGAGCATCTTTAATATAAAAACAAAGCCCGGTTGTGTAAGCAGCCGGGCTTTGTTTTTGAAACCTGATTTTGTTTGATAGCTAATTAATAGCTGCGTTAACCAATTGCATCAGTTCTTTATAGCGTGCGTTGCGCCCTGTATTATTCACATAAAAGGTCATCATAAAGGCCGAATAATTTTTGCCATTATTTACCCACGGGAAACTGCCAAACAAACCCGGACTGCTTACCGATGCATTACCCATAATCCACTCGCCGTAACCGTAGCCAAAAGTACCGGCTTCGGCAGGGGAGTAGCTTACTTTAACATCGGGGGTAAGGCGGTTAACCTGCATTTCGGCAATGCTGTTTTCGCTTAAAATGCGTTTGCTCTTAAACATACCCTTGTTCATAATCATCGTAAGGAAATTAATATAATCGTTAGGGGTGCTGATGCCGCCACCGGCTGGTAAAGCTACTTTGGCAGTGCCGAAATCGGTATTAGGCATAGCTAACGGTTTGGTAATCCGCTCGGCAAAAAGTTGCTGAAAAGTTTTACCGCTGAGCTTTTCAATAACCGCACCTGCAATTTGCAGGCCTGCGTTACTGTAGTGGAATACTTTGCCTGGTTCGCCGTCCATAGGCATTTTGGCGATATCGGCCATGGCATCATCCATGGTGTTATTGTCTTTCATTTCGGCCAAATCCTCTTTCAAAGGAGGGGTATTAATCCCGGTTTGGTGTGACAGGCATTGACTGATAGTGATCTTGCCCTTGCCATTTTTACTTAGTACCGGTAAAAATTTGCCTACAGTATCGGTTAGCTTCAGCTTGCCTTCATCTACAAAAGTCATTATCAAAGCAGCGCTGAGCCATTTGCTGCAGCTGGCTATGGGCTGGCGGGTATCGGCAGTGTAGTCGCTATTGTCTACCGGGCGGCCCATCCGTTTTGATAAGATCTGGTTCACCATTTTTTGCCGCATATTCATGCTGTTTACCGAATGCGAATAAACCACGTGCCCATCGTGGTAAACCATCAGCATAACACGGCCACCCATTTTATCGGCGTTGGCATCTAACCAGGCATCAACTTTTTTAAAATCACTTTGCGCCCGGGCGAAGCCGGAAATCAACAGCAATAATAAAAGTGCAGTAAGTCGGTTTTGCATAGCCTGATCAGTTTTTTTGACGGGCTTCTTTCAACTTATCCTTCATCTCATCTTTCATGGCCTCGTATTGCTTGTACTGATCGGCGGTGAGGGCGGTTTTCAGTTCAGCGTCTTTATCTTTTTGAATCGCCATTACATCGCGTAGCATTTTAAGTTTGCGCCCGTCGCTTTTCAGTACCGGGTCAAGCTTTTGGGCGTAGTTTAAATTGATCACCTGCACTTTGGCGGCTTGCGTACTATCCAGTTTCAGTTTGTTTTTCATCATGCCGGTTTGCAGGGCGGCGCGCTGTTCGGGCGTGCTTTCTTTCAGCATAGCTTTGGCATCTTTATCCTGCGCAGCGGCGCCTTGCGCCATCAGTAAAATAACCAGCGACGCTGCGGCCGCCATCATCGTTTTCAGTTTTTTCATAATTGTGATTTTTTGTGAGTCAGTTTGACTGCCGTTGTTTGTTTGGGTTTATTGTTTAGTAATTTTATTAGAGGATGATATTCGATACCACACCTAAATATGCTAAATAAAATCGACGTGAAAAATTGCGGATGCGATAGGATACCCTACAGCTAACCAGCTCTTAATAAAAAGGCGGCTCCTATGGAACCCTAAAACATTTTTTAATTTCCTATAAACACGTGGTCCCTACGGTGCCTGATTACAAAACGATAGGAACAAGCGAAAAAAGTTGTAGAGATTTTAAGCGCTCCGGTAGGAGTATCGTGTTTATAGAAATATAATTGTTAACCTCGTTGGCGCCGTAAGTGCCTCCAGATAGGTTTAAAATTTAAAATACGACACCATTTTAAATCATTTTATTATCGTACAATACCTGTATCGTAACCGAACATTTTATTTACGTTGATATAGTCATAACTTATTGTTTTTTAATTAATTAAAACCATGGCATCTTTTTTATAATTGATAGGATATTCACCTTAAACTGATCTGTCATGCTTAAAAACTACTTTGTAATAGCCTGGAGAAATATTCAGCGCAACAAAGGTTATACAATGTTAAATATTGCCGGCCTGGCTTTTGGTTTGTCTGCATTTATTGTAGCCCTGCTCTACGTTAATTACGAAACCGGTTTTGATAAGTGGGACAAGCAGCTAAGCCGGGTTTACCGGGCCGATGTTACCCAAACTTTTGTTGGTGATGTGCCATCACGTACCATGTGGTCGCCATACCCATTGGGCGATGTATTGCTGGCCAATTGCCCCGAGGTGAAAGCAGTAACCCGCATTAATGATTTAACCGAAAAACTGATCAGCGCCGATGACAAGCAGCTTTACATTAACAAGGTTATAGCTGCCGACAGCGGCTTTTTAAAGGTGTTCCCTTATAAGCTCATCTACGGTAACGCAAACGCGCTTAGCCAGCCTAATCAGGCCATTATTAACGTGGCTACCAGTCGGCAGTTGTTTGGCAATGCGCCGGCCATCGGTAAAATTTTTAAAGCCAACGGCAGGGCGTACACCGTTACCGGCGTTTTTGAACCCAGCGGACCATCGCACTTGGAAGTAAACGTTTGCCTGAGCATGTCGCAGGGCAACAGTAACTGGTCGGCCGGTTTTTATTTTACTTATGTGTTGCTGAATCCGGGCGCGTCGCCGCAGGCATTGGCTAAAAAAGGCCGCTCGCTGATGATTGGCGCTATGGCAGCATCTAACTACACCAAAATGGCCGGCGACCCAAAAGTGAGCGCCCCCGATGCTAACCCTAACGAATGGCTGAAGAAGAACGCCAACGTAAGCATAGACGAAATTTATTTTGAACCCGTACAAAATATCCACCTTAACCCCAAAGCAGCATCCTACCGCGATGCTGCCGAAAATCACCCCTTGTTAAATACCAAACCCGGCAACGGCGCCCCGGTAATGTTTTTTGGCGCGGCAGCAATTTTAGTGTTGTTTTTGGCCTGCATCAATTACACCAATTTAAGCATAGCCCGCGCCGGCAAACGCGCCAAAGAAACCGGCATACGTAAAGTAATGGGCGCCGACCGCAAGCAATTGATCTTCCAGTTTTTGGCCGAAGCTTTTATACAATGCCTGGTGGCTTTACTGCTGGCCTTGTTACTCTCTAACTGGATCATCTACCTGGTCAACTCATCATTCGGCATGCAGTTGAGTTTTATAGATCATTTGCTGCCGGCAAACAACCTCATTTTTGGCGGCCAGTTGCTGGCTTTGATTATTGCGGTAAGCCTGATCTCCGGTGCTTATCCTGCCTTTGTGCTGTCATCATTTAAACCGGCCAAAGTGCTTAAAGGCGAGCTGAGCAAAAGCTTTAAGGGAATGCTGCTGCGTAATGGTTTGGTGATTTTACAATTTGGCATTTCGGCCTGCTTTATCATCGGCATGGTGGTTGTTTATAAGCAACTGAATTTTATGAACTCGAAAGATCCCGGCTTCAGCACCCAGCAGGTAATGGTGCTTGATCCGCATGGTTACGATTTGATGGACTTGACCGGCAGAGATCAAAAGATAGACCTCATCCGCTCGGAACTAATCCAGATACCGGGTGTAAAGGCGGTGGCGGTTACGGATATTTATCCCGGCAGCCCATCATTAGTAAGCGGAGCAGAGGCCGAGTTCAACAACAAATCCATCCCGATGGGTTTTAACCACGTCCATTTCGATCAGTTTAAAGTGCTGGGTATGCAGATGGCAAGCGGTCGCGATTTTGCGGCAGACAGGCCGGTTGATACTTTGAATTCCATCATTATTAACCAAACCGCCGCCGCGACAATGGGCTTTAAAGAACCCATAGGCCAAATGTTTAAAATTATGAGCCGCGAATATCATATCATTGGCGTGGTAAAAGACAATCACCTTGCGGGATATAACTCGAAAATAGGCCCCGAAGTGTATGCCATAGGAGTGAACCCGGGCTTTGGCGCGTATAAAGCTGTACTGGTAAAAATGTACGGCGCCGACGCCGCCAAAACAGCCAAAGCCATCAGCGATAAATGGAAAACTATTGAACCGGAATTTCCGCTACGCTATACCTGGCTCGATCAGAATTTTGCCCGCCTGCTGGATAAATATGAGCGTTTCGGCAAGATTACTATTATGCTCTCGGGAGTATCTATCATCATCGCCCTGATGGGGATCTTTGCGCTGAGCGCTTTTGCAGCCGCGCAACGTACCAAGGAGATCGGCATCCGCAAGGTATTCGGCGCATCGGTAGCCGGCATAACCGCAATGCTTTCCACTGATTTTTTAAAACTGGTGCTTTGGGCGCTGCTTATTTCGTTCCCGCTGGCGTACTGGGCTACCTACAAATGGCTGCAGGAGTTTGCCTACCGGATAGAACTTAACTGGCTCATCTTCCTCATCACCGGCGCAGGGATTTTAATTATCGCCCTCTGCACCGTAAGTTTCCAGGCCATGAAAGCAGCCATAGTAAACCCAATAAAAAGTTTAAGAACGGAATAGGGAAGTGAGTAGTGAATGGTGAGTGGAGAATGGTGAGAAGATAATAGTGAATTATTGAACAAATAACATAATTTTTAAAACACAATCCTTGCCAAAGATTTCTCACTACTCACTACTCACTACTCACTACTCACTACTCACTACTCACTACTCACTACTCACTACTCACTACTCACTACTCACTACTCACTACTCACTACTCACTACTCACTACTCACCATTCACCATTCACCATTATAATTTCTGTCTCAGATCGTAATGATCGGTAATTGGTACGCCTTTGGCGCTTTCGTTGTAAATGGTGTAGTAGATGTATTTCTTGTCTTTTTCTATCCCGGCCATTACGTTAGGCATAACTTTTTGCACTTCCAGGTTTTCTTTTTTCAGCGCCATGGTATCCAGCAAATTGGTTTTGCTGATGTAGTTGATGTTAGGGAACGCGCCTTCCTTGTTACGCTCAATAGTTACGCGCCAGATCTTAGGGGTACTTGCTACCTGGTTTAATACGATAGGCAGTGGCGCGTGCGATGAAATAGCCTCGCCGGCTACGCTTACAAAATCCATAATATCTTTCTGGTTTACGTAGTTCATATAGGCCGATGGCTGCATACAATTGCTGGCGCAGGCCATAGCATTGTTGGCATCCAGGTACGAGCCTTTATTTAAAAGCTCTTTAGCCTGCGCAAATAGTTCGGGCGCTGTTTTGCCGTTCTCAGCATAAGGTGAAATTTCCAGGGCGTCGATTTTCCAGCCGTACTCCAGTTTACTGTAGGTGGCAGTGATCATCCAGCTTTCAGGCGATTTGGTGTTGAACTGGGCGATATACATCTCTTTAGTGCGAACGGGCACCTGTAGGTTAAAATTGTTGATACCGAGGCCGCGCTCTTTTATGATAGTGCTGCCGGTATCGGCCGCGTGGATAACCAGGTATTCGTTATGCAGTTCGTAATCGCCCCAGTGCATGCGCTGCGTTGCTTCGGCGGTAACCTTCATGCGGTTTACGCGGTCGTCGATATACTCCTGCGACATCAGCTTTTCCTGCGCGTCCTTGACATCATTTTTAAGCGCAATCAGCAATTCGTTATTCAGCCCGTGTAGGGTTCTTTTTTGCATAAAGCCCATGTCATCGGTTTTATAAAAACCGGGTTTTGACGGGCCGCAGCTTTGCAGTACAAGACAGAAAAGCACGGCTATACTTAGCTGAGGAAAGATTTTTTTAATGCTCATTTGGTTTAATAGGTTGCTTAGTGATAATTGTGTACGATTATAACATTTTAGCGGTTGATTGCGAAATGTTTTTTGATGATAAGCAGGAATACGCACGCCTTTGTTTGTCCAAAGTTTTTATGCCCCGGCGGGGCTACCTGTTTGTAGACAATAGCATCGCCCCGATATTGTCCCGGTAGGGACTACCCGTAAACAATGCAGGCGGTGCGGGTAGTCCCTGCCGGGACATCTCCAGTTGGACGGTAATTTGCTACAAACAGGTAGCCCTTCCAGGGCATGAAATTAACCAAATGTTGTTCATTCGAACTTAACTCTATCGATCCCAACAAACTAAAATTCGTGCTTTCGCGAAAAATTTAGTCAATTTGCAGCGGCAAACAGGTTTTTATAGTTTATGAAGAAAATAACGGAAGGCAACGCGGCCAGCTACACGCTTGTATTAATAGTAATTACGTTCTTTATCCGCTTGTGGATAGCCGCTTACACCGGTTTAGGCATCGGCGAATCGTACTACTTTCGCGGCGCGCTAAACTTTAACCTGAGCTATTTCGATCAACCCCCTTTGTTTTTTTGGCTGAGCAATTTCAGCATCAAACTATTCGGACTGAACAACCTGGGTTTGCGTTTCCCGGCGGTGCTGCTGTTTGCAGGTACCAGCTGGATGTTATTTTTACTGGCTAAGCGGTTTTTTAACCCCCAGGCGGGCTTTTGGGCGGTAGTGGTAATGAATCTGAGTGCGGTATTCACCGTGGCCATTGCCTGCTGGTTTCAGCCCGATGCGCCGTTGATGTTTTTCTGGCTGGCCAGCGCTTACGTAATGGTGCAGATTATGTTCGATCCGGAACATGGCAAACCCGGCGTAAATTATCATACAAAAAAAATCTACTTGCTTTGGATTTTGGTAGGCCTACTGATGGGCCTGGCCACGCTGAGCAAATACCACGTCATCTTCCTGTTTGCGGGTGTGTTCCTGTTTGTGGGGACTAATAAAAACCAACGCCACTGGCTGGCACACCCCGGTCCGTATATCGCTATCTTAATTTCCTTTTTACTGGCCTTACCGGTGCTGCTATGGAACGCAGAGAACAACTGGGTATCTTTTGTTTTCCAGGGATCGCGTGCCGGTACAGGCGAGAAATTTCAGCTGCACCCCGAGTGGTTCCTGCGTAGTATTGGCGGGCAGGCTTTGTGGCTGCTGCCATGGGTTTGGTATCCTCTGGTGGTCGAGTTGGTTAAATCGTACAAAAAGCGTAACGAACAACGCTACGGTTTCAACTTTTGGATAGCTATTTTACCGTTGGTGTTTTTTACGGTGGTTACCTTATGGTCTAACCTGCAATACCATTTTCACTGGCAGGCGCCGGGTTATATGATGCTGTTTATTCCGCTGGGATATGCTATCGATCAAAAACTGAATGGCGCGCCTAAAGAAGGCCGTGGCACACGTCGCTGGCTACGCTTTTCGGTGTGTTTTACAGTGATTACCATTGGTGTGCTAAGTCTGCACATGGTAACCGGTTTTTGGCAATGGTACGGCCCTAAATGGATTGTTAAAGCTGCCCACGGCGATAACGTTGACCCCACTATACAAGGGGTAGATTATACGGATATCAAGGCCCGTTTTGAAAAAGAAGGCTGGCTGAACAACCCTAAAATATTTACCGGCGCAACCCGCTGGTGGCTAACCGGCAAGGTGGACTGGGCACTGAAAGGCCAAAAATCGATAGTTTGTTTCAGCGATGACCCGCGTAACCTGGCCTTTTTGGTCGATCCTTACTTTTTACAACAGGAAGACGCTGTAATCATCGGTCAGGAGCACGACGAGAGCGTGGTAGCTGATGTAAAACCTTTCTTTGATTCGGTAACCCAGTTATCCGATATCCCGGTAATGCGCAACGGCCGCGATGAGCTGCATTTGCAGGTTTACTATTGCAAACGCTTCCATGTGCCTGAAAAAGCCCGTCCGGATTTGCCGGTGTACAGGCAGTTGCTGAATAAGCCGCCGTTTGGGAAGTAGTGTGTAGTCAGAGACTACACGCATAGTGGTTCGAAGTCAGAGATTTCGAACAGCAACACGAATAAAATAAAACCAAGTTGTTCTTCGAAGTCTCTGACTTCGAAGCGTTATGCAGGTAGTCTCCGACTACCGGTTGAAAAAGTCAGTCAGACAATTTAAACCAGCATATTGTGTAGTCAGAGGCTACACGCATAATCGTTCGAAGTCAGAGACTTCGAACAGCAATAAAAATAAAATAAAATAAAATAAAACTGAGTTGTTCTTCGAAGTCTCTGACTTCGAAGCCCTATGCCTGTAGTCTCCGACTACCTACCGGTAAAAAACAAACAATCCACATCAATAATTTGATCGATACCTGCGTAATTCGATGCGCTCGAATAAACATAATCTTCGGCGCGATAAACTAAGCCTGCCCGTACCGGATTTTGATGAATATAGTTTATCTTTTGCTGTGTAAAATCGGGCGAAAATAATTCGACAGGATGGTTTTCATGTTCCCACAGTTGGAAAGTTTCATTGCGGCCATGCCTTGAAGCGTAGTATTTAAATTGATGCAGCATCCAGTCACGCCGGCTTTCAGCTAAATTATCCTGAATGTCATCTAAGATCCTTTTAGCGGTAAATTTCTTACAGTCGCGTACAAACTCACTTAATGTGTGTGGTTTTTCTACCGATGCTATTAGATGGATATGATTGGTCATGATCACATAGGCGTGCAAATGCAATCCTTTAGTTTTTTGGCAAAATTTAAATGACTCGATTACAAGATCCCTGTATTGTGGCCTTGTAAAAACATCTATCCACCCCACTACCGTAAAGGTCATGTAATAAACGGCTTGCTGATTGTGAATAACGTAGCCCGGACGGTCCATTGGTTTATGGTTTTTTTATATTGATTGTAGTCAGAGACTACAGGCATAGTAATTCGAAGTCAGAGACTTCGAATAGCAAAAGTTTTTAATATTGATTGTAGTCAGAGACTACAGGCATAGTCGTTCGAAGTCAGAGACTTCGAACAGCAACAAAAAATAAAAATAAAAAAAAAGGTTGTTCTTCGAAGTCTCTGACTTCGAAGTGTTATGCAAGGAGTCTCCGACTCCATACAACATCCACACCCTACCTCCTATGATGCTTTTTCTTTTTCTTCGGAGTTTCCTTATGCTTCTTCTTAGTAGATTTTTTCTCTGATTTGCTGCTCTTTACTTCCGCCTTTTTTTCTACTGGCTTAGCAGCGGCAACAACATCCGGCTTGGTGTCTTTAGTTTTCAGGGTATCAGCGCTCAGGTCTTTTACAGTGAGGCTGTTGCTGCGCAGGTTGTATTGCAGTACGCGTTTGGCGCCGGTTGGTTTGGCGGCCGAGGTGTTGCCATCAAAAATGGGGAACTCGCGGATCAGCTTACCATCTTTCATGTAAAAATTATCATCGCCGCGGTAACCTTTTTTCTGAGTGGAAGTTAGTTTTGGGAAATCGAGTTTATTGGCTTTATCGTTAAACTCGTAGGCGTAAATGGTGGTATAATCTATGGTGTCTTTTGCTTTGGCCTGTACCAATAGCTCGGGGTTGCCGTCGGTATCCATATCCGAATTGAACACATCGGTAATGTTTCCATCCAGATCGCCGGTGGTGGTGCTGTAAAATTTGTGTGTCGAATCTGACCTTAGGATCAACAGCGAGCCAACCGTATTGCTGCCCCGTCCCCAGCTCATGATATCAAAATCCTGACCGGGTGCTACCTCAATCATTTTATGGAAACGGAAGGGCTGCATGGGCGCGTTAACTTTAGGCGCGGTTGCGGCGGCATTGTTATTTTTAGGCTGATCCTGCGAGCAGCTGTATAGCATGACGGACAGGCCCGCCATCAGGAAATAATATCCACGTAAGTGCTTAATCATTTTTATTACTGGTTATAAATGGTCTCGGCCGAAAGTTCTCCTTTTGGTTTATCGGGGGCCTGCATATAAATGTGTAAGGCAGGGGCCCTGTTATTGGTGTCAAAATACTTCAGCGTAAACTTGTGTGTCCCTTTTTGCAGCAGCACCTCACCTCCGTCGTGACTATCGGCATGCCTGATATCGTTCGCCAGCACCTGCTGATCATCTATAAAAAGCACGGCGCCATCGTTAGCGCGCGACGAGAAAATGTACTTGCCATCAGTATCTATACGTATATAGCCCGAAAATATTACCCCGTAGCTTTTGCTTTTGCGGAAAGATGCTGTATTAAAGGTTTTAGTTACGCCCGAATCTATTACCGCAGCAGAATCCAACTGACCGGCATCGGTAAAGGTACCGCTTACTATTTTGTACTTAGCGCCGGCGTTAGTTCCCTCAAAAGCAACAGGCGCTAAAATTGGCCGGTTATAAACCACCGTACGGGTAGGCAAACTTTGGTGCCCGGCAGGGGTAATGACCATGGTCTGTAACTCGCGAGATTCGCCTGCCGGAACGTCCAGCGTGAAAGGATGATCGTACAGCAGGGTATTCTCATTAGGTTTAAAGCCATCTATCGTATAATAAATTTTAGCGCCCGTTACCGGTGGTTTCAGGTCGATATTGATTTTAGCACCCGTGGTAATGGTATCCACTGCGCCAATGGTTTTGCTTACGCGATAGTTGTAGCCGTTTTTATCAGCCCGGCCCAGGTGAAGCGGCAGGCGCAGATCGAAATTTTTAAGATCTTTTTTAGCCAGGGGCGACCAGGCTACTTCAGAGAGGGCCATCAGTCGAGGCATCAGCATGTATTGCACTTTTTCTTCGGTGGCGATATATTCCGTCCAGATGTTTGCTTGTACGCCAAGTATAAATTTTTGCTGGGTGGTATCTAAACTGGCCGGGGTTGGGTTGTAAGCGTATACTTTAGGATAAGGCTCGTTGCCGCCAATATTCAGTGGCTCCAGATTGCGCGGGCCTTGGCCGTGATCGAAATACAAGCCGTTGCTGCTTGGTGTCATAATTACGTAGTGGCTTTGTTTGGCTGCGGCAATACCGCCTGCTTCGCCCCGCCAGCTCATTACGGTTGCGTTGGGCGCTAAGCCGCCTTCTAATATCTCATCCCAACCGATGATGCTTCTGCCTTTGGAGTTTACAAATTTCTCCATCCGCTGGATGAAATAGCTTTGCAGCTCGTGCTCATCTTTTAGCTTCAGTTTTTTGATCAATTGCTGGCAAAAGGCCGATTTTTTCCAGGCTGTTTTAGGGCACTCATCGCCGCCGATGTGGATGTATTTGCTGGGGAACAGATCTATCACCTCGGTCAGGACATCCTGTAAAAAGCTGAACGTTTTTTCGGACGGGCAAAATACATCATCAAAAACGCCCCAGGTTTCGGCAGCTTTATAGGTGCGGTTTGGCTCGCAGCTTAGTTCGGGATAGGCCGATAAGGCAGCCAGCGCATGGCCCGGCATTTCAATTTCGGGTATGATGGTGATGTAACGGGTGGCAGCATATTTAATCACCTCGCGAATCTCATCCTGAGTGTAAAATCCACCGTAAGGAATACCATCGTACTGTGCGCCCTTACCACGGAAGTTGCCTAACAGTGTTTGGGCCCGCATGCCGCCAACCTGTGTCAGCTTGGGATACTTTTTGATCTCGATGCGCCAGCCCTGGTCATCAGTAAGGTGCCAATGGAAAGTGTTGAGCTTGTAGGCAGCCATCAGATCGATATATTTTTTAACAAACTCCACCCCGAAAAAATGGCGGCAAACATCCAGGTGTAGGCCGCGGTAGCCAAAACGGGGATAATCTTCTATCTGCGCGCAAGGCAGTTTTAAAGTAGCGCCATGCTGAAGCGGGATCAGCTGAATGAGGGTTTGGATGCCGTAAAACAAGCCTGCGCCCTTGCCCGCCAAAGTAATTTGCTGCGGGGTGATGCTCAAACGATAGCCTTCAGCTGGAAGTCCATCGGTGCCTTTATTGGTCAGGATAATGGTGTTATTGCCATTACTGCCGGTATTGGTTTTTAAGGGATTGCGTAAGGCTTCTTTATTTTGCAGATAGGTTACCAAAAACTGCACCGCCTTATTATCGGTACTATCGGCGGCGATGATGGTTTCCTGGCTCAGTACAAACTCGCCGACCATGGCCTTTACCGAAGTGGGGGCGGGGATGATGCCCATATTAGGTTCGGTGGTTTGGGCTTTAACCACGTTTAAAATTAATAAACAAGCTATCGCGATAAACGCAGACTTTTTATACATGCTCAGCAAATCAATAGTTTACAAACTTAGGTGGTGAAGTTAACAGATTTTTAAATTTAAATCGATTGCAGTTTGTAAAAAATTGAAGATAATTAGTCTGGAATGGGCTACTTGTATATACCTGAGGATGGGACGTTGAAACGACAGAAAGATCGTCCTTAAAAAGGTAAACAGCTTTAATTGGATAAGGCGGGGGATATCTAAGAGGCGCTATGCTTTTCGGTTGACAGCAAACCGCTTCCGGGTGAGATAGAGTAGAACGCGAAGGTGTGATGAAATTGTATACAAACGTCACGTCATAGCGAGCGATAGCGTGGCTATCCCCGATAAGCAGAGCGGCTATTATAACTGGGGATGGCCACGTCGCTGATAGAAGCTCCTCGCCATGACGATGCAGTTGAATTTAGGCAGGCAAAATTTGTTAGATGTTATTAGTGATCAAAGTCGACTGCAATGAAAGGTGATTTTAGGCGGCCTATTTCCCCGCCGTAAACTTCCCACTACTTAACCCACAATAAACCGACCCCGCAAAAGCTTCGACCAAAAACGTGCCTTCAACCTTATCTGTCGACAAGGTGGTAATTGTAACGTTGCCGCCACCGCTGCCCACTGTAGTGTAAGTGGTACCACCGCTCACAAACACAGTGCTGTTGCTACCCGTAAAATTGTAGGCACCTGTAGCCATTACGCCTGTAGCATGGATAGTGAGCTTAGCGCCCGAAGTAGAGGTCGCCACAATATCGATAGTTCCCGCATTATTGGTAAAAGTGGCGGCGTTGAAACTAACATCTGCTGCCGTGCCGCTGCCAACCTTCACACTGGCACTGGCCGACCCGGCCACCGTAGTAGGAGTAGTGGTATCTGAACCCTTTTTGCAGGAGTTGACAGTTAAGCTTAAAATAACGATAACAGCGATGGCTTTTATTGAAGACGAAAATTTGATCATGACCGGTGCTTTGATTACTCAAATATCACCATCGGATAGAGCCGCAACAATACAAGCCAATTGGTATATTAAAGTGCGTACCAACCGCAAATAATTTTTTGAAATAATACGTTTTTTTAGTTTTTCGCCGATTTGTTCTTTTTTGGCGATAAAAGGGGAGATAACGAATGTTTTTTGCGTTAAAACGAATACTTTTTTCCAGTGCTTAAAATCTATAAAACGAACTGTTTTTTAATCAAGTAATTGAAATTTAGCAAGTTGGATGTTTTAAATCTATACTATTCTATTCTACTATTTCAAATGTGATTTTTTGAAACAATCGAAGCTGCGATAAACAAAAAAGGAGCGCCGATTGGCACTCCTTTTAAAACTCTTGACTCAGAACTCAAGACTTAAAACTTTATACTTCAGAAGGCACCGCATGCTCCTTAGCCGCAAGGTATCTTTCTGCATCGATAGCGGCCATACAGCCGGTGCCTGCAGCCGTAACTGCCTGACGATAAACATGATCCTGTGCATCGCCGCAGCAAAATACACCTTCAATGTTGGTGTAAGTGGTGCCGGGTTTGGTTTTGATGTAGCCGGTTTCGTCCATATCTAACCAGCCTTTAAAAATATCGGTATTAGGGTGGTGCCCAATAGCCACGAAGAAGCCGGTAACATCCAGCGTTTGCTCCTCGTTAGTCTTGTTATTTTGCACTTTTACACCGGTAACATTTAGGCCGTCACCCATAATTTCTTTGGTTTCGGTATTATAAATGATCTCGATATTAGGTGTATTTAAAACCCTGTGAACCATTGCTTTAGACGCGCGGAATTCATCGCGGCGCACCAACATATACACCTTACGGGCTAACTTGGCAAGGTAAGTAGCTTCCTCGGCAGCGGTATCACCTGCGCCTACTATGGCCACATCCTGCTGGCGGAAAAAGAAGCCATCGCACACAGCACAAGCCGATACGCCGAAGCCGTTGTATTTTTGCTCAGATTCCAGTCCCAGCCATTTGGCAGATGCACCGGTTGAGATGATCACCGTATCGGCTAAAATCGTCTTGGTTTCGTCAACAACAACCTTATGCGGCATGCTGCTAAAATCAACCGAAGTGATGTACCCAAAGCGAATATCGGTACCCAAACGCTCGGCCTGGCGACGGAAGTTTTCCATCATTTCAGGGCCTTGAATGCCGTCCGGATAGCCCGGATAGTTCTCTACCTCAGTGGTTTGTGTTAATTGTCCGCCTGCTAAAATCCCGGTATATAACACAGGTTTTAAATCAGCACGCGATGCGTATATAGCAGCCGTATAACCTGCAGGACCTGACCCAATGATCAGGCATTTTACGTGTTCAGTTTCTTGAGACATTGTTGTAAAAAAATCGAAGAACAAAGGTAATAAAAAAGCAGCAAGAGCGGGTCAGGTGTTGGTAAACTTGTGGGGTGTGGAGTACTTTGCTCACCAGTCCGTCATTGCGAGCGATAGCGTGGCGATAGCGTGGCGATCCCCGGTAAGTAGAGCGGCTCTGCTTGCCGGGGATTGCCACGTCGCTGATAGAGGCTCCTCGCAATGACGTATTTATGACGTCTATGCATGCTAAGTCTGTATAATCCCCACATTAAAAGCCTTTTCAATAGGCGCGTGATTAGCCGCCTCTATCCCCATCGAGATCACTTTACGCGTCTCTAGCGGGTCAATAATGCCATCAACCCAAAGCCGGGCTGCGGCGTAATAGGGGGTGGTTTGGGCGTTGTATCGGTCGGTGGTTTCCTTTAGCAGGTCGGCTTCTTTCTGTTGATCAATTTCCTCGCCTTTGGCTTTTAAACCTGCGGCCTGCATCTGCACCAGCACTTTTGCCGCTTGTGCGCCGCCCATTACGGCTATCTTTGCTGATGGCCATGCGTAGATCAAACGCGGATCATAAGCCTTGCCACACATGGCATAATTGCCTGCTCCATAGGAGTTTCCGACTACTATAGTAAACTTTGGCACTACCGAATTGGCTACCGCGTTCACCATTTTTGCGCCGTCTTTAATAATGCCGCCTTGCTCACTGCGACTGCCTACCATAAAACCGGTAACATCCTGCAAAAAGACCAGCGGGATTTTCTTTTGATTGCAATTCATAATAAAGCGCGTAGCCTTATCAGCCGAATCGGAATAGATCACCCCACCGAACTGCATCTCGCCTTTTTTTGATTTGATCACCTTGCGTTGGTTAGCCACAATGCCCACCGCCCAGCCATCCACACGACCCAAGCCACAAATAATAGACTGGCCATATCCGGCTTTATATTCCTCAAAATCAGAGTTATCCAGCATGCGGAGGATAATCTCCATCATATCATATTGCTTCTCGCGGTTATCCGGCAGGATGCCGTAAATGTCTTTCTCGTCTTTTTTAGGCGTAGCGGCTGCAATCCGATCAAAGCCAGCTTTGGGATTTTCGCCAGTCATGCTCATGATATTGCGAATGCTATCTAAACAGGCAGCATCGTTAGGATGCTTGTAATCGGTAACACCCGAGATCTCGCAATGAGTAGTCGCGCCACCAAGCGTTTCATTATCAACGTCTTCGCCTATGGCTGATTTAACCAGGTAAGACCCAGCAAGGAAAACGGAGCCCGTGCCGTCGACAATCATGGCCTCATCGCTCATAATAGGCAGGTAAGCGCCACCCGCCACGCAGGAGCCCATAATGGCGGAGATTTGAATAATGCCCATACTGCTCATCAGCGCGTTATTGCGGAAGATGCGGCCAAAGTGCTCTTTATCAGGAAAGATCTCATCCTGCAAAGGCAAATATACACCAGCAGAGTCGACCAGATAGATGATCGGCAGGCGGTTTTCCATCGCTATTTCCTGTGAGCGCAGGTTCTTTTTGGCGGTGATTGGGAACCAGGCCCCGGCTTTTACGGTAGCATCGTTAGCCACAATAACACATTGCCTGCCAGATATATAACCAATTCCGCACACCACGCCGCCTGATGGGCAACCGCCGTGCTCGGCGTACATGCCATCGCCTACAAAGGCGCCAACTTCAAGCCAGGGTTTGTCTTTATCAATTAAATAAGCAACCCGTTCGCGAGCCAGCATTTTGCCTTTTTCTTTTTGTTTAGCTGCAGCTTTATCGCCGCCACCTTTATAAATCTGTTTAAGCCGGGTGCTGACATCGTAAGCTAAATGCTTATTCACATCCTCGTTCTTATTAAATTCGATATCCATAATTGGTTGTTACAGGGAATGTAATGTTAAACAAATTACGTTAAAAAGTTTGTTAAATTACTATGCTTGCATAATAAAATCTATTGCGAAATAAATTTGCTTATTGTATAAAACTTGTTACATTTGTGTATTCCCTTATTACCTGCCGGAAAAACATCGCCACAATTTATTTAAATATCTGCTTACTGTACAGTGAGTTGTATTGCTATTGAAATAGTGTTGATGTTAACCGGATGAATTGATTAATTAAACTTTTAATAAAGATTGCGATGATTATTCTGACGGTGATGTATTTGTGCAAGCGTTTTAATCTTTTAAGGTTTTTCAAGCGGACTCCGCCTATTCCGGTTTAGGGCCGGTTCATCCATACAAAGTTCCTGATTACCGATACATTTTGCCTTTTTTAGGCTAATAAACCGTTGCTTTGTATATGCTACGCTTAAAAGCAAATTATGTTATACACGCGGCCGGTTGGCTGCTGTTCCTGATATTTCCGCTGCTTTTCCTTAATACTGGGGTTAAAGATAATAGCACTGTTACGCTACTATCCTCATCTTACTACCTGCTGTTTTGCATTACCTACATGGTAATGTTTTACTTTAATCTGCTGTATTTAATCCCCCGTTTTTTACTGCGCAAGCGATATTTGGTTTATAGTCTCATTGTGTTATTTCTGTTGGGATGCGTATACTTTTTGCAGCCTTTTGATAAGTTATTAGCGCATAACCCCCGGGTTGAAGCCCAGTTAGCAGCCCAGGCGCGGCAAAATTACATCGACAGTGTTAACGAGAGCAAGCGCTTTTTTGGGCCATTACCCCATCAGGATCTGCGTATGCAGGATCCCGCCGCCAAACCAGCCACCGGGATTAGTCCGCTTTTGCAACACTCACGTAATATCGATACCATCAGTCTGGTCATATTTGCACTGATGATGGCGCTAAGCATCGCCATCGGTACCGTTCAGCAATGGCAAACTACTGAACAAAAGGTAGTTAAAGCAGAGGCGGAAAAAGCCAATGCCGAGTTGTCTTTCCTGAAAGCGCAAATTAACCCGCATTTTCTGTTCAATACACTGAACAATATTTACACCCTTTCTATCACAGATAGCGAACACACTTCCGAAAGCATTATGAAGCTGAGCAACATTATGCGCTACGTTACCGACGAGGTGAGCGAAGATTTTGTTTTGCTGCGCGATGAGATTAACTGCCTGAACGATTATATCGACCTGCAACGCTTACGCCTGGGTAAGAAAACAAAATTACAGTTTGATGTTAAGGGCGTGATTTCGCATCAGCGTATAGCGCCGTTGATCCTGATCTCCTTTGTAGAAAACATGTTTAAATACGGGATCAGCAAGCAGGAAGAGAGCCTGTTGAAAATTGAACTGATTGCTGAAGCACAAATTATTACCTTTTGCTGCGAGAATGCGATCTTTAATAATCAGCCTAAAAACCCGGAACGTACAGGAGTGGGCATTGCCAATACTAAACAGCGTTTAGAGTATATCTACCCTAATAAACACCTGTTAAATATCGAAGAAAAAAATAATCTTTTTAAGGTTAAATTGACTTTACATAGCTGACCTCACCCCAACCCCTCTCCAAAGGAAAGGGGCTAAATAAACTGAAATGACACCACTAAAATGTATAGCAATTGACGATGAGCCGCTGGCGCTGGAGTTGATGCGTAAGTATATAGCGAAGTATCCGCAGCTGCAATTGGTACAAACGTTTGAGGATGCCATATCTGGTGCCGAATTTTTGACGCATAACCCCATCGATTTGCTTTTTGTGGATATTAATATGCCGGATATTACGGGAATAGACCTGGTGCGCTCCATTGTTAATAGGCCAATGGTGATCTTCACCACGGCTTATAAAAATTTTGCATTTGAAGGGTTTGAGTTAGAGGCTTTAGATTATTTGTTAAAACCCATAGATATCACCCGTTTTGGCAAAGCAGTTGAAAAAGCGGTTGAATTTCAGCAATATAAGAACGCGCAGGGCAGCAATACGCAGCAAGAAAGCTTGTATGTATACTCGGAATACCGGATGGTGAAAATTAACCTGCCGGATATCGAATACATTGAAAGTATGGAAGATTATATTAAGATACATACCACCAGCAATCCCAAGCCGGTACTCACCCTGATGCCCCTGAAAAAGGTACTGGAAAAACTCCCTGCCGATCAGTTTCAGCGTGTGCACCGCAGTTTTGTAGTAGCCACAGGCAAAATCAAATCCATCCAAAACCGTAAAATTCAACTGGCCAATGCCGAACTGCCTATCAGTGATAGCTATGCGGGGTTTGCTAAGGAGTGGGTGAAGAAGTAAGCCTCCTGACCTCTGAAGGGTGAGTTATTGCGAAATAGCTCTTCAGCTTACCGTCGGATTGTATTAAAAAAGAGCAACATTCTAAGTCTCCTTGATCGCAATCATTTGTATCTTTAGATATGAAAAGTAGCGCTGATAATCAATCGACTGAAAAGCGAAATTGTGTTCGTCAATTGGCAAAAAAAATCGATGACGTGATCGAGAAATGGGAGATTGAAAATAATATTGATGAAGAATATTACAAGAACCTAAGCACTGAACATTTTCGCATCAAGGCCGATGGAACTGAAAGCAAAAATAAATCAACTAATTTTTAACGTTTGCAAGTGTTCTACCTTGAGTACCTTCTTTCATAAAATTCACTTCCTCTCCGAAGGATTTCTCCACCTTTATCGTCTCACCTCCGCAACAGATTAATACGGCCTTTATTGTATCTTCACAATAGTTTTTACCGATACAAATGGCCTTTTCATCGGCACACGAGTAACAATAGTGAGATATTTGCCCGACCTTCATATCATCATCAGGCGGGATAATCTCCTGGCCGTATGAAACCTGATAAACCCCGATTAAACCAACAATGAAACTTAAAAAGAACATAGCCACCAGCGAAAATGGTTTTATTTTCAACCCCTCAACCGGTGATTCTTTTTCGAGCAATTTGATTGCTGCTGAAATTTTGGGGTTGATGAAAGCTGGTAAATCGCCCGGTGAAATTAAGCAACATATGCTGGATACTTACGATGTGGAAGAAGCCCAGTTAGAACGCGATTGGGAAGACTGGACCCTGCAGTTAAAAGATGCCAACCTGATAGAACAATAATCCCATGTTTATGCACTTAGAAAAAACACTGGTAATAGGCGTAACCGCGCTGAATGCCGTAGACAGCCCGGGGCCGGGAGTGGCCGTGATCCGCGCCCTGCGCGATGGTTTGGGGGCCGATATTAGGATCATCGGATTATCGTACGAGTCGTTAGAACCCGGCGTTTACCTGCACGATCTGGTGGATAAAACCTATCAGATTCCATACCCGTCAGCAGGGGCGGAGGCATTGGTAGAAAGGCTGCAATATATTCATGGCGAAGAGGGACTGGATCTGATTATCCCCAACTTTGATGCTGAACTGTACAATTTTATAAAAGTAAGCGCGCAATTGCGCATTATGGGCATCCGTACCTTTTTGCCAACGCATGAACAATTGGAAGCCCGCGATAAGGTTAACCTGTCCAAATTTGGTAAAAAATATAACCTGTTTGTCCCAGAAGATCGCAGCATACACAAGGCTGACGATTTGAAAAAAATCGCTGACGAATTGGATTATCCATTGGTAGTAAAGGGCAAATATTATGAAGCATTTGTTTGCCATGCCTTAGAGCAGGCGCATAAAGCGTTTTACCAGCTCAGTGCCAAATGGGGTACGCCGGTAATTGTACAGCAATTTATTAAAGGCACCGAAATAAATATAGCCGCCTTAGGCGATGGTAATGGTAACTGCATCAGTATTATCCCTATGCGTAAACTTTACATCACCGATAAAGGCAAAGCTTGGGCGGGAATTACAATTGAAGATAACGACTTGTTAGAATTGGCCCGTCAATTTACTAAAGCCACTAACTGGCGCGGTGGTTTCGAACTGGAAATTATGCGAGATGCGGATGGTAAACTTTACATTATGGAAGTAAACCCGCGTTTCCCAGCCTGGATTTACCTTACGGCAGGGGCGGGACAAAACCAACCGGCCGCCCTGGTAAAATTAGCTTTAGGCGAAACGGTAGAGCCGTTTGCAGAATACCAGGTAGGCAAAATGTTTATTCGCTACGCCTGGGATCATATTACCGATGTCAGCGAGTTTCAGCAGCTATCAGCGTTTGGCGAGTTGAGCGGGAATAAGGTGAAAGCGGAAAGATAAAAGTGCTTACAAAAGGAGACTATAATTTAAACTAACGATAACTCATTTAAACAGCTTTTGGCTTTATGCCTTAGGCTTTTAGCTCTAACAAAATGAAAAAGTTAAAGTACGAACGTCCCCTCATTAAAAAAATGAATGCAGGGTTGATGAACAAGTTCGGTACCCGTACCGAGTTTCAGCCGGTTAAGCATATTGATGGTGCGCCAGTAACATCGCTGATAGCGCAATACGGTTCACCGTTGTTTGTACTGTCCGAGAAGCAGATTCGTCGGAATTACCAGGCTGCCGCGCGTTCGTTTAAGACCCGTTATCCAAGGGTGCAATTTGCGTGGAGCTATAAAACCAACTATTTGAACGCTGTATGCCAGATCTTCCACCAGGAAGGTAGCTGGGCAGAGGTGGTTTCAGGCTTTGAGTACCGCAAGGCTTTAGGCAACGGGGTTCCCGGCGAACATATTATTTTTAACGGCCCGGATAAACATCGCGAAGAAATCATTTTGGCGATAGAAAACGATTCGCTGATCCATATCGATCATTTCGACGAACTGTATAACCTAATAGAGATTTGCGACGAGCTGAATAAAAAGCCCCGCGTGGCTATCCGTGTAAACATGGATACAGGTGTGTACCCAGTATGGGATCGCTTCGGATTTAACTACGAGAATGGCCAGGCCTGGAACGCGATATCAAAAATCGTCGGTTCCGGAAAAATGCAGCTGGTGGGTTTGCATTGCCATATCGGTACGTTTATGCTGTCTACATCAGCCTATGCAGTTGCTGCGGGTAAGCTTTGCGAGTTGGCTATGCGTTGTAAAAACCTCCTATATAATCCAATTCAGTATTTAGACCTGGGCGGCGGCTTCCCATCGACCAACACGCTTAAAGGCGCTTATTTGCCGGGGGTGGACACCGTGCCATCTGTGGATGACTTTGCCGAAGCCATCACTACTACCATCCTCGGTTTCGGTTTTAAGCAGGATGAATTACCGCTGCTGATACTGGAAAGCGGGCGCGTTTTAATTGATGATGCAGGTTACCTGTTAGGCAGCGTCATCGCCAACAAACGCCTCAGCGATGGCCGTCGTGCTACGGTGATGAACTTTGGGGTTAATATTCTTTTTACCTCGTTTTGGTACGAGCATAAGATTAGTCCCGCGCAGGATTTTAACCAACATACCGAAGATATGGTGCTGTATGGCCCGCTATGCATGAATATTGATGTTATCCGCGAAAGCGTTAACCTGCCCCTGCTCAATCCCGGAGACCATGTGGTGGTGCACAAAGTTGGCGCTTACAATATGACCCAATGGATGCAGTTCATCAGCATGCGCCCATCGGTAGTATTGATAGACGAAAAGCAGCAGATCCATGAGATCCGTCAGGCCGAAAAACTGGAATACATGGAGCAGTTAGAACAGGTTCCGCAACATTTACAACAATATAAATTGGCATAGGCTTGGGGGGTATTTCTACAAAAATCAATAACAGATAAGTGAAGAAGCATATTACATTTTATACACGGTCGGCGTTGAATAGCTATGCCATCCTGTTCTTCTCGCAGAACCGGATCTTGGCTGTACTGCTGCTGATGGTGTCCTTTTTTAAACCGGAAGCGGGCCTGGCCGGTTTGCTTTGCACCTGCGCGGCAATTGCCTTGGTAAGTTTACTGGGCTATCATCGCGATAGTATACAAAGTGGCTTATACAGCTTCAACGCTTTGCTGCTGGGCATCGGGTTCGGTACTTTTTACAGCTTTAACGGCGCGTTTTGGCTTTGGCTGATTGCTGCCTGCCTGCTAACAGTTACGCTTACGGTGGTGCTAACTGCCTGGTTGGGTAAATACGGATTGCCGGTGTTGTCCATCCCTTTTATCACAGCTTTTTGGCTGGTGCTGGTCGCGGCAAATGGCTACTCGGGTATGGGTTTAGTGCAAAAAGAAAGTTACCTGCTCACCGAGTTAAATACCGGGCGCGAATCGGCCATTGTTACTTTTTTGGCAGCGATAGATAAGGTATGTTTTGGTCGTTATCCCGATCTGTTTTTTAGATCGCTTAGCTCAATTTTCTTCCAAAATAGTGTGCTGGCAGGTATTGTGATGAGTATAGGTTTGTTCATTCACTCGCGCATCGGCTTTAGCTTATTAGTTGTCGGGTTTATTACGGCCTGCCTGTTCAATAACATTACAGGTACTTATCCCGAAGGTATTAGTCATTACCACTTAGGCGCTAACTTTATGATGGTGGCAGTGGCGATTGGTGGTTTCCTTTTGATCCCGTCGTGGCGGTCGTACTTATGGGCCATTGTGAGTGTGCCGGTTACCTTTTTGCTGGTAAACGCTATGACAGGGGTATTGGGCGTACACAACCTGCCCATCTTTTCGCTGCCGTTTTGTGTGTTGACGATTGCTTTGCTTTACTTTTTCATGCTGCGTATAAATCCCGGTAAGCTGCAGTTAACGCCGATACAACATTACTCGCCCGAGGTTAACCTGTACCAGTTTTTAAACGGACAGGAGCGCTTGCAAGATCTGCAATACCTGCGCCTCAACCTACCGTTCATCGGCTCGTGGACGGTATCGCAGGGTTACGAGGGCGGCATTACTCATAAGGACGAATGGGGCAAGGCACTTGATTTTGTCATTGTGGATGAGGATGGCAACACCTATCAAAACTCAGGAACCCGACCCGAACATTTTTATTGCTTCAATAAACCTGTTTTGGCTTGCGCCGATGGGGTGGTAGAAGATGTGGTAAGCCATATTGATGATAACGAAATTGGCAAAGTAAACATCGAACAAAACTGGGGCAACACAATAGTTATTAAACACACTACAGGCTTCTATACCAAAGTATCGCACCTTAAACAGCACTCTATAAAAGTTAAACCCGGCGATCATATCAAACAGGGCGATCTATTAGGCCTTTGCGGTAACTCCGGCCGCTCGCCCGAGCCGCATTTGCATTTCCAGGCGCAGGTTACGCCATATATTGGCTCTAAAACGCTGGCCTATCCTTTCGCTAACTTCATCAGTCAGAAACTGGGCCGGCAACAATTGCATAGCTTCGAAATACCGGTAGAGGAAATGTGCATCAGTCCGTTAGATCTGAATAGTCAGCTTAAACAAGCGTTTACCTGGCTGCCCGGCTATGCGGCCAAACTATCGGCTGATAACGGTAAACAAGAAACCGTAGAGGTTTTTACCGATGCTTATAATCAGTCGTATCTGTACAGTCACGAAACCGGAGCAACTATTTATTTTGTGAATAATGGCACGGCATTTTACTTCACCGCCTTTTATGGTGATGATACATCCCTGCTTTACTATCTGTACTTAGCCGCGTATAAGGTGATGTTTACGGTAGATAGTTCCATCATCGCTACCGATGTATTTCCGCTCCAGATCAAAAAGCTGCAAGCAGGCATTTGGCTGCACGATATGGTTGCGCCGTTCTATCAGTTTCTTAAACGTACTTACAGTAGTTACTGCACCTATCAGCATCAGCAATTAATTATAAACTCAACCGGATATATGGAGGTATTGGGAACCAAAAGAGAAACTATGAAAGCAAGCCTTATTGTAGCCGACAATACCTTGCAATCGTTCAATATTAAACTTAACGGCACGCAAATAAATATTCAATGGCAAACAGAGCATCTATTTTAATTGGGGCCTTGTTGGCCTGTTCTGTAATGGTTAGGGCGCAATCTGTCGGCTATCAGCAGGTAGATAGTGTCAGCTATGCCCAGTATCAGGCAGCGCAGTGGAAAGAGTTGATTGCTTACGGAAACAGCGCCGTTGCCGGGCATGTAGATTATCCATTACTACGCCTGCGCATAGCCTATGCCCAATTTGTGATTGGAAATTATAGCGGTGCGCTGCTTAATTATGAAAAAGTACTGTCCGAAGATTCGCATAATCAAATGGCAATGTATTACAGCTACCTGTGCTGCAAATATCTGAACAGGGATCTGGAAGCCGGTTATCATGCCAGTTATGTAGATACCTTTACGCTCAATCGGGATCAGATCAAACCTTACGCAGCTTTGGAAGCCGGTTTTGAAACGAGTGTAAAAACATCAAATAATGCTAACCGGGGTACAGGTATCTATAACCGGGCATCGTTGAGCAATCGTTTAGGATTCAGGATTCAGTTAGATCAGTCGGTGGCGTATTTTACACAATCAATTAGTTCTAATACACCGGTTTTTATTCCCGGTTCAACCCTGGCAGTGAACAGTTTTACCTCAAATGATAGTCAGCTTGAGTATTATGCCAAATTGCGGTTTGCGGTGAGTAATCAGATTAGTTTGATTGGCGCTTATCACTACATGAGTACCAGTTTTGCATCAACCACCAACAGCAGCAACATTGGCTTATTGGGCGTTAAATATTCGCACCCGTATTTTAGTTTACAGGCCGATGTTAATACGGCGCAGGTTATCAATACCAGCTTTCAGCAATATAACGGGGAATTGGCCATTTATCCGCTGGGCAATTTAAACCTGTATACGGTATCGCGCGGTTCGGTGCAGGCCAATGGGTTACAGCAAACGGTATTTAGTCAAACTATTGGCTTCAAAGCCGCTAAAAAGCTATGGCTGGAAGCTGCCGCGGGCTTTGGTAAAATGGATAATTACCTGGATAATGATGCGTTATACGTGTACAACGCCATCGATATCACTCAAAACAGGGCAGGTGGGACGGCTTTTTATTCCTTTGGCCGGCACATTGTGGCTTACCTTAATTACACTTACGAGAAAAAACAAGACTATTATTTGAACACCAATTACAACCAAAATTCAATGACCGGAGGATTTACATGGAAATTTTAAAGAAACTATACCTGGCCGCGGCCTTGTTGCTGGTAACGGGGCAGGTATTCGCCCAATCGGGCGCGGCTGCTATGCAAAAGGCGTTTCGTAGCAGCTATGCTAACGAATCGAAGAAGAATTATCCCGGCGCAATGTCGGATATTATGCCTTTTTATGCCGATAATAATTACGAGGTAAACCTGCGCCTGGGCTGGCTTAATTTCCTGAATAAAAACTACACGGCGGCGCAGACTTACTACCAAAAAGCTGTTAACCTAAAGCCAAATTCGATAGAAGCAAAGTTTGGCTACATCAAACCGCTTTCGCTGTTGGAGAGTTGGGATAAGGTATTGGGTCAGTATAACGATATCTTAAAAATCGATCCGCAAAATACACAGGCAAATTATTGGTCGGGCTATATTTATTATAACCGTAAACAGTATGATGCTGCTATTAAATGCTTCTCAAAAGTAATTGCACTCTACCCGTTCGATTATGATGGTACCCAAATGCTGGGTTGGGCTTACCTATTGTCCGGCAAAAAAGTTGAAGCAAAAGCCTGCTTTGAAAAGGGTTTATTAATTAAACCCGACGACGCATCCTGCACCGATGGATTGAATAAATCTAAGTAAGTGTGATTAGTTAATCGGAGATTAAAGATTAGGTCCGTCCTGCTTTGAAAATCAAAAATGCTTGCTTATCCGGCAGGCATTTTTTTGCCTACGGACTTGATATCGAACACATAAATGGCCTTTCAGCAATCTGTGCCAGATTTAATCATTTAGTACCCGATATAGTGTATTTAAAATCTTATTTTTATGGCCTAATAAATAATAGTTTAAATCAACATGATTTCGGAGTTCGGATGTTCCATTTCGGATTTCATCATACAGATTTAAGCCCCTTATAATTTTTTTCAATCCATGTTTAATTCCGCTACTGTTTCCCGTTTCCAGCAAATAGAAACTCCTTTTTACTATTACGATCTTAACCTGTTAAATCAAACTTTGCAGGCTTGCCAGGCGGCATCGTCAAAATATAATTTCCATGTGCATTACGCCATGAAGGCTAACTTTAATCCGAAGGTGCTGGCTGCCATCCAATCGTACGGTTTGGGTGCCGATAGCGTAAGCGGTAACGAAGTAAAGGCGGCTATTGAAAATGGCTTCAGTAAAGATAAAATTGTTTTTGCCGGTGTAGGTAAATCGGATAAGGAGATTAATTTCGCGTTGGATGCAGACATCTTCTGCTTCAATGTGGAGTCGGTACAGGAACTAACCATTATCAACGATCTGGCGAAAGCCAAAGGAAAAACCGCGCGGGTAGCTATTCGAATCAACCCTAATGTTGATGCACATACGCACCACTTTATCACCACCGGTTTAGAGGAAAATAAATTTGGAGTAGATATCTGGCAACTGCCAAACGTAGTTGAAGCGCTGCAAAACGCTACCAACCTGGAGTTTATGGGTATCCACTTCCACATTGGCTCGCAGATAACTGATATGGAGGTATTTAAAAATCTGTGCGACAAGGTAAACGAGTTGGATTTGTGGTTTCAGCAACAAGGTTTTACTATCAAAGTACTTAACGTAGGCGGTGGTTTAGGGGTAGATTATTATCAGCCAGATACCAACAGCATCCCTGACTTTGAAGCATATTTTAAAGTATTTGCCGATAATCTGACCGTTAAACCAGGTCAGGAAGTGCACTTTGAATTAGGTCGTGCGTTGGTTGCCCAAAGCGCTGCGTTGATATCGCGAGTATTGTACGTTAAAAACGGACTGAAAAAGAACTTCCTGATCTTAGATGCTGGCATGACTGAATTGATTCGCCCGATGCTGTACCAGGCTTATCATCAGATAGATAATATCAGTAAAGAAGAAGTCCGAAAGTCGGAAAAGACCGAAAGTCCGGAAGTAGAATCTCAAATCTCAAATCTCACGTCTCAAATCTTAAAATACGACGTTGTCGGTCCTATCTGCGAAAGCACGGATTGTTTCCGTAAAGATGTTTTGTTGCCTGAATCGGTGAGGGGAGATTTGATCTCCATCCGTACTGCTGGTGCTTATGGTGAGGTAATGGTATCTAACTATAACCTGCGTGACAGGGTGCAAAGCGTGTATTCAGAATAAATTATTGATGACACAGCTATAAATAGATTAGTATAAAATACGCAAGGCTCCGAACATTCCCCTCGGAGCCTTGTTTGTTATTGACAAGTGGAAACAGACATAAGAATATTTAGCCCGATATCCTAAATTTCAATATTATTACCATATTTGACTATCAACAACGCTTTAAACAATAAAACAAAATAATGCAGGAATTAGACCCTACCGTCCTTCAAAAGGCCAACGCATGGCTGCAAGGTAATTACGACGCAGATGTTAAGCAACAAATACAAAAACTGCTTGATGATAAGGCATATACAGAACTGACCGATTCTTTTTACCGGGATCTGGAATTCGGCACCGGCGGCTTACGCGGCATTATGGGTCCGGGTACTAACCGCATCAATAAATACACCATTGGTTCGGCTACACAGGGTTTGGCTAATTACCTGAAGAAAACTTATCCCGGCGAGCAGATTAAAGTAGCTATCGCTCACGATAGTCGCAATAACTCGGATTTATTTGCGGGCATTACCGCTGATGTTTTTTCGGCTAATGGTATTTACGTTTACTTTTTTAACGCGTTGCGCCCAACGCCTGAGTTGTCTTTCGCCGTGCGCCATTTCGGTTGCAAAAGCGGTGTGATGTTGACTGCATCGCATAACCCTAAAGAGTATAACGGTTACAAAGCTTATGGTGATGACGGTGGACAGTATGCTACTCCGCATGATAAAGCCGTAATGGACGAGGTTGCCGCTATTAAAAGTATTGATGAAGTTAAATTTGACCGCGTTGCCGAAAATATCGAAGAGATAGGCGAGGACGTGGATAAATTATACCTGGATGGTATCTTAAAACTTTCGGTATCGCCGGATGCTATTAAGCGCCAAAAGGATCTGAAAGTAGTTTACTCGCCGATCCACGGTACCGGTATCACTTTGGTACCAAAAGCGTTGGAAATGTTTGGCTTCGAAAACGTGATTCTGGTAGATGAGCAAACCACACCTGATGGTAATTTCCCAACGGTAGTTTACCCTAACCCCGAAGAAAAAGAAGCGCTTACCCTGGCCATGAAAAAAGCCGCGGAAACCGATGCAGACCTGGTACTGGCGACTGACCCGGATGCTGACCGTGTAGGTATTGCCGTTAAAAACAGCGACGGCGAATTTATTCTGTTGAACGGTAACCAAACCGGAAGTTTATTAATCAACTATCTGCTTACCGCCTGGGAAGAAAAGGGCAAGTTAACCGGTAAAGAATATATTGTAAAAACCATTGTAACCACTAATCTGATAGAGCAAATTGCCAAAGCCAAAAACGTTACTTACTATAACACCTTAACCGGTTTTAAATACATCGGTGAGTTGATGACCAAGTTTCAGGGCCAGCAAACCTTTATTGGCGGCGGCGAAGAGAGTTATGGTTACCTGGTAGGCGAATTAGTACGCGATAAAGATGCTGTCGTATCAGCCGCTTTTATTGCTGAGATGACCGCGTATTACAAAGATAAAGGCAGTAGCTTGTTCGATGCTTTGCTGGAAACCTACATCGATTACGGTTTCTATAAAGAAAAACTAATCTCGCTGACTAAAAAAGGTAAAACCGGTGCCGAAGAGATTGTAGCTATGATGGAGAAATTCCGTAACAATCCGCCAAAAGAATTGGGTGGTTCGAAAGTGATTACCCTGAAGGATTATGAGAAAAGCATAGAAACCGATTTGGTTAATAACAGCACCAAGCCTATCGAGTTACCGACATCGGATGTATTGCAGTTTATCACCGAAGATGGCAGCATTATCTCAGCCCGCCCATCAGGTACCGAGCCTAAAATTAAGTTCTATTGCAGCGTGAACGGCAAATTAGCAAGTAAAGATGCTTATGCTGAAACGGATAAGCAGTTGAATGATAAGATTGATAAGATCATGGCTGATCTGGGTGTTTAACAGCGCCCAAAGATTTTAATATCAAAGCCACTTGTTTATTGCAAGCGGCTTTTTTTGTGTAAAAACAGAACAGGCCCCGGTTGCAATAACCGGGGCCTGTTTCTTTTATAATTTTTGGGAAAAAATTACATTTTTTTAGTAGAATCAGTTTTAGCTGAAGAATCTTTTTTCAAAGAATCGGTAGTAGAAGCTGAATCTTTTTTCAATGAATCAGTAGTAGCAGCTGAATCTTTTTTCAATGAATCAGTAGTTGAAGTTGAACCTGAACCACCACAAGCAGCAACAGTTAAAGTTACAGCTAAACCTAAGAATGCTAATTTGAATGCGTTTTTCATGACTTGTTAAATTTTTTAAATTATAGTTTTGTTACCCTTAATACCCCTGCTTTAAAAAGGTAACCCAGTTTTTTTAAAAAAAATTAAAAAAAGCAAAAGGCCCCCGAAACAGATCAGAGGCCTTTAGCTTTTTCTCAAAAAAGAAATTACATTTTTTTAGTAGAGTCTTTTTTTGCAGAGTCAACAACAGTTGAATCTTTTTTAGTAGAGTCAGCAGTCATTGCTTTAGCAGCTGAATCAGCTTTAGCAATAGAATCAGCTTTTTTCAAAGAATCAGCAGCAGTAGTAGAACCAGAACCTTTGCAAGCAGCAACAGATAAAGTTACAGCTAAAGCTAAAAAGCCAAATTTGAATGCATTTTTCATGTTTAATTTTTTAAGGGGTGTTACAATTTTGCTCATTAATACCGCTAAGCGAAAAAGGTAACCCATATAATTGAAAAAAAATAAAACAAAAATAAAAAGGCTCCCCAAAACCGGGAAGCCTTTTTATTTCGACAAAAAATGAATTACATTTTTTTAGTGCTGTCTTTTTTTGCGGAGTCAACTTTAGATGAATCTTTTTTAGTTGAATCGGTAGTCATTGCTTTAGCAGCAGAATCAGCTTTAGCAATAGAATCAGCTTTAGCAGTTGAATCAGCAGCAGCTTTTGAACCAGAACCTGAACAAGCAGCAACAGTTAAAGTTACAGCTAAACCTAAAAAGGCTAATTTGAACGCATTTTTCATTGTTAATTTTTTAAAGTGATTTTAATTCAGTGTTAATATCCACAAATATAGAAGGTTATCGCACATTTTTTACAAATGGCCGCAAAAAAATTAAAAAACTTTAAAAATATTACAATTATGGTTTCTTGGTTACCTTTTTGGTGGCAACGGTCTTTTTAGTTATCGTTCTGGTCAGCGTGTCTACCTTAGTTTTTGGTGTATCCAACGTTAATTGCGTAGTGTCGCGTTTGCCTGAATCTGTTTTAACCAATGTATCTGTTTTTGTAGTAACAGAAGTAGACGAATCAACTTTACTTGAATCGGCCGAACCGCCTGATCCGTTTCCGCTGCAAGCCCCAATACTAATGGTAATTGCAGTTGCCAGGCAAAATACTTTTAGTGCGTGTTTCATTTCCATACCTGAAATTTTTAGTGTTACAGCTATACAACCATTAACTATATTTTATGTTTTAAGAATATGTTAAGCTATTTTAGCGCGTTAATAAAAAGTGCACAATTCCACGTTTTCGTAGGGATTGGGCAGCCGATTTAATCCGGCTTAATATTTTTTATAAAAACATGGGTTACAATTTTGTACAAATAGTATTAAAGGGTGAGTAATTATATGAATAACAGTGTGCCTACCGATAGCGAAGTGATTTTGGGCATACTTAATAATTCGGATACGGTGCTTAAAAAGCTGTATTTGGCTTACTTCCCCATGGTGCTGCAGCTGATTATTAATAACAGCGGCACCCAGGATGATGCCAAGGATATTTACCAGGAAGCTATCATTGTTCTTTATAACAAAGTAAAAGGCGGCGAATTTGAGCTGAGCAGCAAACTGAAAACTTTTATCTATTCGGTTTGCAGGCGCCTATGGCTTAAACGCTTAACGCAAATGAACCGCTATGGTGGCGATATCCGCGATTTTGAACAGCATGCGGCTGTTGAAGAGGATATGGATTTGCACAGCGACCGTGATATACAATTTAATAAAATGGCAAGTTCGCTCGGTTTACTGGGCGAACCTTGTAAAACTATCATAGAGGATTTTTATATCCACGACAGATCGATGCAGGAGATCTGTGAGAAATTTGGCTACACCAATGCGGATAACGCCAAAACTCAAAAATATAAGTGCCTGCAACGGCTGAAGAAATTGTTTTTTCAGCAGAAGTAATAACCAACATGAGTACTAACCAACAGCTGACAGAGGCAATTGAGCACTACCTTAACGGCGAAATGACCGGTGAGGAACTGGCGCGTTTTGACGAGTACCGGAAGAACAATGCCGAGGTAGACAGTAAAATTGTAGAGCAAAAACACTTTGCCGGTTTGCTGAAACAATACCGCGAGCGCCTTGAACTTGAAAATAAATTAAACGCCATCCACGCCGAGATTGATGTGCATGCCCTGGTTGAGGAAATGACTGTGCACCCGTCGGGCATTGTGCGGATGTGGCGTAACCACCACAGCAAAATATCGGTGGCTGCATCGTTATTAATATTTTTTGGTATGGCTACGATGTTTGTTGCCGGTTATTTTACCAAGAAAGCCGGTTACGAGCAATTACGCGACCAAATCACCGTGGTAAAGCACGATCAGAACAAGCTTAAGCAACAGCTAAATTCAATTCCAAAAGCTGGCACAGCACCTAAGTCGCATTTGGTTAATCCCGGCAACTATCGTGGTACAAGCTTCGCGCTTTCGGCTAACGGTTACCTGGTTACTAACTATCACGTAGTAAGCGGTAAGTTTGATTCGTTATATGTTCAGGACGTTGCTGGTAATTCGTACCGGGCTAAATTGGTTTACAGCGAACCATTGTACGATATCGCAATTTTAAAAATTAAAGATGCATCTTTTGAAAGTTTACCTGCGCTGCCATATAGCTTCAAAAAAACAAAAGGGGAGTTGGCTGACGATGTATATTCAATAGGATATTCGGAAGGAGATTCACCAGTGATGGATAAAGGTTATATCAGCTCGGTAAACGGTGTTAAAGGCGATTCGGTAGGCTACCGGGTTTCTATCCCTGTTAATCCGGGCAGCAGCGGTAGCCCGCTTATTAACAGCAGTGGTAATATTATTGGTGTTATTGCCGGGCGCGATTCCCGAACTGAAGGAGCATCTTATGCTATTAAATCTGCTTATCTGTTCAAGGCAATCAAAAACATCCCTCTTGATTCTTTAAAAAGTAAATTGACGCTGAATAATAAAAATACGCTGGCCAAATTAAAACCAGCCCAGCAGGTTAAAAAACTGCAGAACTACGTGTTTATGGTTAAAGTTTATTGATCGGGTAGATCAGCACAATATATTACAGAAAGAGACGTATCATTTGCGTCTCTTTTTTTATGTTCGGTAAATTATTTTCTAAACGGATGTTTAAGTATATATTAATCGTTTTTTGTTTGATAACGGCGTCGGTTACCGTTAATGCCCAAACCACCGGCGATAGCGCTAAAGATGAATTTATCGATGCCTTCAACAAATTTGTAAAAACTCAACGCTACGTAGAGGTGCCCGCCGAGTTTAAAGGAGGGACTGGAAATTTATACGATTATATCCAAACCCATATCGTTTACCCCGATGAAGCCCGTAAGGATGATTTGTCAGCGCAGGTGTTTGTTTCTTTTGTGATAGATTATAAAACCGGGATGCCTAAACAAGTGAAAATTGTACAGAGCAGTAACAAGATCTTCAACTCAGAAGCCATCCGTCTGATTAAGAACATGCCCGCGTGGAATGTGGCTACCAAAGGTGGCTATGCGCAGGGAATGCTAATCAGTATCCCTATTTATTTTCATTTGCATTGATCCCCTAAGGTCATGCCGAACTTGTTTCGGCACCTCACGCGCATATCCCCATAGCAAGTTTTGACTTGCGTGATGGGTTCCCGAAACAAGTTCGGCATGACCCATCTTTTTTACTTTGGGTAAATTAAAATTTATGCCGTAATCTTGCATTTCCGTTTCATTGCGGAAACCAGTTTATGAACTATAATGCCATTATAACAAAAGCCTGGGAAGGTTACGATGCTTCTAAAACCATCAAAACCATCGATGATATTAGCGCCCAGGTATCTACTAACCGCGTGTTCCGCATCACGTTCGATGATGATGACATCATAGTTGCCAAGCTATCCAGCTTTGGTAAATACGAGTATTTTAAAGAAGATCACCGCATTATTCACAGCTTATCAAACAACCTGTTGTATCCTTTCGATACGCTGTTGTCTAAATCTCTACTAAAAAATAATAGGGTATATATCTATAAGCACAAGCAAGCGCACGAGGATGCCTGGGTAGTATTCTACAACCCAACGCGCATTTTAGACCGCCTGCCCCGCCGCCTATCCGATGAGCATATTAAACGTTTCGGGCAGCAGATAGGGAAATTTCATAAAGCCTGTGCTAAGCTGCGTCATGTGCTACCTAAATCATCTAAAACATTACGTACCGATATCAATGCTTTACTGCAACAAATTGAGCAGGATGAGAAAAGCGTAGGCACTCCTATGCAGGCTGATTTCTTAAAATATCATTGCAATCAATTCATAAAAAACCGGTCGAAGTATAACGTGAATACGTTTGAGATTATCCCGGTTTTTATCGACTGGAACATCGGCAACTTTTCGGTAACTAATAAACAGGAGCTTTACTCGCGTTGGGACTATGATTGGTTTAGGATGAGTTATCGCATGCTCGATTTCTATTTTTTCAGCAGGGTAGTATCTGATATTGGCGATCGTACGGTGTTCAGCTATTCCATCAACCCCATGAACGAGCCGCGGTTTATTCTTTTCTTACAGGAATACCATAAAGTAAATCCGCTAAAGGCGGATGAATTGCGCTTTTTAAAAGAGGTTTATCGCTTTTTTATCCTTAATTATGTAATTAAGGATGGCCAGCACTTTTTCGCTGAGCAATACGCCGAAAAATTACGCGCCGAAGCCTTTGATATTTACCTCCCATCGGTAGATAGAGATTTTGATGCCGAATTGTTGATTGATGCCCTTAAAATAAAATAGCCCATGGATACCCACGATTTTAAATCGGTAATTGATCAGTACGATATTATCTTTTTTGATGCTTTTGGCGTGCTGAAAAATTATAAAGGTTTACTGCCGGGGATTGAAAATACCTTTGCCTATTTAGAAGAGCAGGGGAAAGAATATTACATCGTCACTAACGATGCATCGCGCAGCCCTCAGCAACTGGCCGAATCTTACCATGCAAAAGGCCTGATGGCGATTACTGCCGACAGGATCATCTCGTCGGGGATGTTATGTAAGGAGTATCTCGATCTGAAAGTCCCGGAAGGTACGGTGGCTTATTTAGGTACAGCCGATTCGGCGCACTATATAGAAAGTTCAGGACTGCATACCATCCCGATAAGTGAGGTTAATGAAACCAATCACGATGAAGTTAGCGCGCTTGTTTTTTTAGATGATGAGGGCTTTGATTGGTTTCGTGATTTAAATAAATGCGTAAACCTGTTGCGTTATCGTAACATCCCGGCCATTGTGGCCAATACCGATAGGGCTTACCCGGTAAACCGCAACGATGTTTCCATAGCCATTGGCGGCTTAGCCAATATGATAGAAGGCATCGTTGGCAAAAAATTTATCCGCTTTGGTAAGCCCGATTCGCAGATGTTTATGTTTGCTTACGATCTCATTCGCGAACGCCGCTCTATCGAAAAGAAAAATATTGTAATGGTGGGGGATACCCTGCAAACCGATATCTTGGGTGGTAACAAATTTGGTTTTGATACGGTGCTGGTACTATCCGGCAATACCCAAAGTGTAGATGTGTTGCTGCGGATCAACGCTACAGGGATTGTGCCGACTTATATTTGCGATTCAGCGGTGATTTAGGCGCTAATTATCGCTCGCAAAAACATCCCCCTTTTAGGGTGATTTTTAATCTCATCCCGCTATAACGGATAAAAAACTTTAAAAATTTCAGGGTCTGACAAACCAAAGCACAAAAAGCATCGTTATGTATGTGTGATAAGGTTTAGGTTGGTCATTGTTTGAGGAAGCAATGACCAGATCCCCTGCCGCCAGGCAGGGGATTTTTTTTGCCCTGTTTTTTATAAAATATCGACAATTACACCCGTTAGAAAAAAATAATATTTTGATAATTAGCATTTTGCTGAACCCGCGAAAGGCGGTTTGAATTTTTTTTCCTATCTTTCAACCTTGTACAGATAATTAATCGAGATTTAAAACGTTTTACTTTAACGAAAACTTTGGCGAAGCACCGCCTGATATACCAACCCTAATTATGGCCAAAAAAACAGATTTCATTTATTCTCAATATTCTGAACCTCATAAAATCCGTACCAAACAAATTTTAAGGGAACATCCGGAAGTCCGGGAATTGATAGGTAAAAATCCGTACACTATTTTCGCCATCGCACTGTTGGTAGCTATACAAATTGTTACTGCCTGGTTGGTAGCCGGTCAGGCCTGGTGGGTTGCTGCTATTGCGGCCTATTGCATCGGCGCCTTTGCCGATCACTCGCTGTTTGTAATGATCCACGAGTGTACACACCAATTGATATTTAAAAATCGTACCGCTAACCGTTTGGCGGGGTTGTTTGCCAATTTACCGCAGGTATTTCCAACCGCAGTATCTTTCGAACATTATCACCTTAAACACCACTCGTTCCAGGGCATTCACGAACTGGACGCTGACTTACCAAGCAAATGGGAGGCTAAATTAATTAACAACAGTTTTTTAGGTAAGGCGATATGGATGTTGTTTTTCCCGTTGTTCCAATTTACCCGTTTAGGCCGTTTAAGAGAGATCAGGGCGTTTGATGGTTGGGTATTAACTAACCTTGTGATACAAATTGCTTTCACCGTAGGTATTTACTATTTATTAGGCTGGAACGCTATCTTTTACCTGCTGTTTAGCTTTGTTTTTTCTGTTGGGTTGCATCCGCTGGGTGCCCGTTGGGTGCAGGAGCACTACCTTACTCATAACGCCGAGCAGGAAACCTACAGCTATTATGGTCCGTTAAACACGGTATCGTTTAACGTAGGTTACCATAACGAGCATCACGATTTTCCTTCTATCCCATGGAACCGTTTGCCAAAAATTAAATCGAGCGCGCCGCAGCATTATGATACATTATTGTACCATACTTCGTGGACTAAGCTTTGGTTGAAATTTTTGTTCAACAAAGAGATCTCGTTGTTCAACCGTATCCTGCGTAAGGATAGGGGGACTATTAATCCTCACGCACCGTACAACGGCATGCCCGAATAAAATTTTCTTTTATCTTTGGGCGTAATTTCAAACTATGCCTACAAAATCATATCTGTCTTTCACCGGCTTTATTTTGCTGATGATTGCCACCTATTGCCCGCTATTGCGCCCTTTTGGCTTCCGCAGCATGAATCTTTATGATCTGCATCAGCCATTTGGTATCGTAGTTTTGCTGGTGGCCGTAATCGGGATTTTGGGTGTGGTGTTAAAGCAGCGCCAATTGGCTAAACTATCCGGTTGGGCAGGTTTGCTTTTGGTTGTGCTGTTATTTATTGCCGCATTTTTAAAAATTCATAACGCTTTCAGCTTTATTCCTTTTGAAGGCATAGCCGGTTATCTTACCCGTCAAATAAAATACAAGTGGGGCTGGTACCTGCTTTTTGCAGCTCCAATTTTGGCCATCATAGGTAATGCTACAACCAAGAGTGGTGTAGTTGCTTCGGAACCCAAATTAAAGTAGCCCTTATTTGACTGCGAATAGATTATTGTCTATTTTGCAGTCAATTTACTATCCCTATTCTTTGAAAAATAAACCAGGCTTTACATGTTAAACTTGTCTTTTCGCCAGCGTGTACTATTAGGCTTTGCGGCTTCTATTATCCTTGTATTTGTTGTAGGGATACTTTCATTTAAAAGTATCCATCAGTTAGAGGATGATACCAAAATGGTTGATCATACTCAAACCGTTATCAATACTTCAGATCACCTGCTGCAGTTGATGATTGACGCGGAAACCGGTATGCGTGGCTACGGCGCTACCGACAACAAGGTTTTCTTAGATCCGTATAATGCTGCCTTGCCTAAAATAGCCAACGACATAACTACTCTGCATGAGTTGATAAAGGACAATCCCATACAAGTTAACCGGGTTGATACGATTGCAGAGCTTGTAAATTCTCAGCTGGCCATTTTAAAAGAAAACGTTGATACCCGCGAAGCTAAAGGGCTTGAATATATGGTGCAAAACCATATGTTTTTAAATGGCAAACAAAACATGGATGCTATACGCGGCCTGAAAGACCGTTTGAACAGAACTGAATCAAATTTATTATTCGAGCGTCGTAAAAGCTCAAGCGAAGCATCTACTAACGCCATTATAATTATCGTTTCTGGTTCAGCTATATTTTTTCTGATCATCATTGTACTGTTCCTCTTTATCCAAAAAACCTTCGAAGCGCAGAAAAAAGCTGAAGAAGACATCAGGGTTGCCAACATACAATTAGGCGAAGTATTGGCCGAAAATGAGAATAAGAACTGGCTGCTTACCGGTACGGGCTTACTGAACGAACGTATGCAGGGTCAGCAAAGTGAAAAAGAACTATCAGAAAGTATCCTTGGCGAGGTTTGTAAATACACAAACGCAATTACCGGTACGCTTTACCTTTATAACGATGTTGATCAATACCTTGATCTTTATGCTTATTACGCGTTTCACGATCTTTCGCTGATTCGTAAGCGGGTAAAAATGTCTGAAGGTTGGTTAGGCCAAGTGGCTGCCGATCAGAAAGCCGCCGTGATAAAAGGCACGCTGAATGATAAGCTGGAACTGGAAACATCGATCATCAGCCAAGAACTGGCCGAGATTATGATCGTGCCGTTCTTCTTCGATAAAAAATTGAAAGGCGTTGTAGAGATTGCTTACCAAAACCAGATCAGTAATAACATTCACGATTACATCCTGGCAATTTCAAACGATATCGGTATAGCGATTAATACCGCGCAGGCCCGTACCATTATGCACGACCTGTTCGAGGAAACTCAGCAACAAGCCGAAGAACTGGAAGCGCAACAGGAAGAAATGCGCGTAACCAACGAGGAGTTGCTGAACAAAACTGAAATGCTGCAGGCCTCTGAAGAAGAACTACGCGTGCAACAGGAAGAATTGCGCACCATCAACGTTGAACTGGAAGAAAAAGCCAGCTTACTGGAAGAAAAGAACCAGGCTATTGAGGAAGCCCGCGCAGCCATCAATATTAAGGTTGAAGAACTGGAAACAACCGGTAAATACAAATCTGAGTTCCTGGCCAACATGAGTCATGAATTACGCACGCCACTAAACAGTATTTTGGTGCTTGCGCGGATACTGAAAGATAATAAGAGCGATAACCTGTCGGATGATCAGATTAAGTATGCCAGCGTAATTTTCAACGCCGGTAACGATTTGCTGACGCTGATCAACGATATCCTCGATCTATCTAAAATTGAATCGGGCAAGCTGGATATGCTGAATGAGCATATTGAAGTGAAGGGCATTGTAAACGATATGGAGATGCTGTTCTCTGAAATGGCCAGCAACAAAAAGATCACCTTTAAATCGAACATTAAAGATGTACCGGCTAAAATCTTCACCGATAAGCAGCGGGTACAACAGGTAATTAAAAACCTGTTATCAAACGCGTTTAAGTTTACGCCTGAAAATGGCGCCATTTCTATTAATGTAAACCCGGGCGCAGTAGCCGGTACCATTGCATTTACTGTTAAAGATAGCGGTATAGGTATCCCTGCCGAGAAGCAAAAACTGATATTTGAGGCCTTCCAACAGGCGGATGGTTCTACCAGTCGTAAATATGGTGGTACCGGTTTAGGCTTGTCCATCAGCCGCGAACTGGCCAGCTTATTAGGCGGACGCATCACCGTTGCGAGCGAGGTAGCAGAGGGAAGTGAGTTCACGTTGACTATCCCGCTGGAAGCAGTCGCAAACCCAACACAGGAAGAAGAAACGGTACCAACTGTTGAAAGTTTTGTGCCGGCCAAGCCATTTTTAAAACCGGCTGCCGAAATTGAAAGAAAAGACAAACAAAGCGAGCCTTTGGTGGTAATTGTAGAAGATGATAAAAACTTTGCAGATATTCTGAAAGATTACGCCCGCGATCACGGTTATAAAGCCGTGGTAGTGAACGAGGGGACGCATGCGGTTGAAATTATCAAAGAAAATCAGCCTGATGCGGTGATCCTGGATATTATGTTGCCGGGTAAAGATGGCTGGCAGATACTGAAGGAGCTAAAGGCCAGTGCCGAAACTTCGGGTATCCCGGTTCACTTAATGTCGGCCGGCGAGGCAGCTGCCAATAAGGTACGCCGCGAGGGCGCTATTAGCTTTATGAAAAAGCCGATAGATACTGGTACGCTTGATAAATTGTTTGGCGATATGGCAAGTCAAAGTGGTGTGGTGTTTAAGCAGATACTATTGGTAGAAGATCATCACGCACAAAGCGAAGCTTTACGCGAAATGATGGAACGCCAGGGCATAACGGTAGATCAGGCTTTTGATGGAGCTTCGGCTTTTGAAAAGTTGCAGGATAATGAGTACCAGTGTGTGATACTGGATTTGAACCTGCCGGATATATCGGGACTGGACCTGTTAGATAAAATAAAAGCCATTGATAAGTTTGCCAGCTTACCGGTAGTTATCAATACAGCAATGGAATTGGATAAAACATCAGTTAACCGGTTGATGCAATATGCCAATGCCATGGTGGTAAAAACCAGCAAATCATCAGACAGGTTAATTGATGAGGTTAACTTGTTTTTACATAAAATAAGCAGTGGAGCGCCGGCGCCAACAACGCCAGGCAGCAAACCAAACCCGGTATCGAAAGGAAAAGAGAAATTGAAAGGGAAAAAAGTATTAGTAGTGGATGATGACATGCGCAACATATTTGCGCTGACCAGTGCCTTGCAAACCTACGATTTGCAGGTGGAGATTGCTAACGACGGCGAAGAAGCGATTGCCAAGTTAGAAGAGATCAGCGATATTGATATCGTATTAATGGATATCATGATGCCGAAAATGGATGGTTACGAAGCAACAAGACACATCAGGAAACAAAGTAAATGGGCAAAACTGCCGGTTATAGCGCTTACGGCTAAAGCCATGCGCGATGATCGCGAAAAATGTATTGCCGCCGGTGCAAACGATTATATCACCAAACCTGTTGATATAGACAGGCTGATATCATTAATGCAGCTTTGGATGGGAGAATAATATGGATGATATTACAAGTCACGGTAATATAACAACGGCGCAACTGCTTGAACTGATAGACCTGGTAAAACGGGTGCACGGTTTCGATTTTTCAGAGTATACAAAAGCGTCGTTAAAGCGCAGGCTGGCGCGGATTATGCAATTTAAAAAGCTGTCGTTTTACGATTTGAAACACGTTCTGGTAAACGATCAGGAAATGTTTCAGGAGTTTTTAGAGGAAATTACGGTGAACGTTACCGAAATGTTTCGCGATCCTTCCTTCTACAAAGCTTTAAATAACCAGGTGTTGCCTTACCTGTCATCGTACCAGCATGTTAAAATATGGAGTGCAGGCTGCTCATCGGGCGAGGAGGTGTATTCATTGGCTATCCTGTTGAAGGAAGCAGGGATTCGTCAAAAATCGTTCATTTACGGAACGGATATCAACACTGAGGTTTTAAAAGAAGCCCGTATGGGGATTTACAGTTTACGTAAGATAAAGAGCTACGCCGAAAATTATACGTTTACAGGCTTGCCAGGCACGCTGACAGATCATTTTACCATTTTGTACGATGCCGCTTCTATACACAGCGAGATCAAACAAAATACCCTGTTTTCGGTGCATAATTTAATATCCGATACGGTATTTAATGAGTTTCAGATGATTAGTTGCAGAAATGTATTTATTTACTTTGAATCAGAATTGCAGGAGAAGATTTTAGATCTGTTTTATAAAAGCCTTTGCCCGCTTGGTTTTTTAGCGCTGGGCAGTAAAGAAGCAATCCGGTCTGATTTTTTCAGAAAAAGGTTTAAGGTCATCAATCAAAAAGAAAATATTTACCAAAAAATTGGCGCTTAACAAAGATATCCTTCAGCGGTGGAACAATTCAGACATCGTACTGATCGGCGGGTCGGCAGGGTCATTTAAGCTGATCTTCCGCGCGGTTAAGAATTTCTCTGAAGGGTTGGATAAAGCCGTTTTAGTAGTCATTCACCGAAAGAAAAACTTTTTCAGCGAAATTGAAAAACTGTTCGCCGAAAATTCCCGTATGTCTTTACGCGAAGTTGCGGACAAAGATACTATCGAGAAAAATACCGTTTACATTGCCCCGGCAAACTATCATACACTGATCGAAAAAGAGAAAACGTTCAGTTTAGATGTGTCGGAGGCGGTTTGGTATTCAAAACCATCTATCGACGTAACTTTTGAGAGCGCTGCCGACGTTTACGGGCAACGCTGCACAGCCATACTGCTTTCGGGAGCGAATCAGGATGGCGCCGAAGGACTACTGACACTACGAAAAACAGGTGCGCTAACAATTGTACAAGACCCTGACGAAGCCGATATGAGCGAAATGCCCTTATCGGCTATACATGTGGGTGCGGCGCAGTACATCCTCTCTAACAACGATTTATTTGAGCTGCTACAAACATAATTTAACATAAACAACCTACAATAAATATTACAAATGACCCCTGTAAATATTTTAATTGTTGATGACCGCGAAGAGAATATAATTGCCCTTGAGGCATTATTGGAACGTGACGATATCCGCAAATTTTCGACCACCTCGCCAAACGAGGCCTTAAAAATAGCCTGGGAAAATCCCATTGCTATTGCTCTTGTTGATGTGCAAATGCCTGAAATGGATGGCTTTGAACTGGTGGAAATGCTGAAAGCAAATCCCAAAACAAGGGATATTTTGGTAATATTTGTTACCGCTATATCTAAAGAAGCAAAGTATGCCGTAAAAGGTTTTGGGGCCGGGGCGGTAGATTATTTGTACAAACCCCTGGATCCGTATATCACCGCTGCAAAGGTTGATGCTTTTATTCAACTGGCCCGCAGCCAGGCCGAGATCCGTGAAAAAAATATCGAACTGCAAAATTTTGCCGTTGTCGTAAAAAACTCGGCCGATATTATTTGCGCTGTAGATGCGCAAACCCTGCGGGTATCAAGCATTAATCCTGCTGTCGAAAAAATATTGGGCTTTAAAGCCAATGAGGTTGTTGGCCGTAGTATTGTAGACCTCGCTATAGAAGACGATCGTTCCCTGCTGCGCAAAAAACTGGGAGAAGTGATTAAGGACAATCTACAGTTTTCGGTATTTGAATATCGGTTTGAAACTTTTGATAAACGAATTATTTGGGCCGAATGCAGGGTATCGTATAAAAATAAAGTGATCTTCATTAACATAAGTGAAGTATCGCCGCAAAAGAGTTTCCAGGAGCAACTGATCAAAACGAAAGAAGCAGCAGAATACGGCAAGAAAGTAAAAGAAACATTTTTGGCTAACATGAGCCACGAATTGCGTACCCCGGTTAACGGGATCATTGGTTTAACAGCCTTGTTACGTAAAACCAAGGTTGACGACCAGCAAAACGGGATGCTCGATTTGCTGGAAACTTCATCGCAATCGCTATTAGCCGTTATTAACGATGTATTGGATATCTCGAAAATAGAAGCTGGTAAGTTTAATATTGTACGCTCGGTTAATAACCTGCGCAAGGTGGTTAAATCGGTTTATGATCTGTTGAAATTTAAGGCCGATGAGCACGATATAGAGTTTTTGCTGGAGATAGCGCCGGATGTGCCCGAATATATTATGGTTGATACCCTGCGAATGAACCAGATTTTAATGAACCTGTTAAGTAACGCCATTAAGTTTACCGATAGGGGATTTGTAAAGCTGAAGGTGACTCAATTGCAGCATCACGGTATTAAAACCAAACTTAAATTTAGTATTGAAGATACCGGAATTGGTATCCCGGCCGACCGTATAGCCAGCATCTTCGACTCGTTTGAGCAGGCCGAAGATGATACTACCACCAAATATGGTGGTACAGGTTTGGGTCTTACTATTGTAAAACGCCTGGTTGAACTAAAAGGCGGCGAACTCACCGTTAGCAGCCAGGTAGGTAAAGGTAGCGTATTCAGTTTTACTAATTGGTACGATATTGCAAAAAAACCGACAGAAAAACCTGCTCCGCGCGATAAAAACCAGGTATTGGCACCGTTTGATGATATTACAATTTTAGTAGCCGAGGATAACCTGGTTAACCAGTTTATGTTAGGTAAAATACTGAAGGAATGGAATATTAACGTGGAGATGGTTGATAACGGCCGTAAAGCGCTTGATAAACTGCGGGGTAACGATTACGACCTGATTTTGATGGATACCCACATGCCAGAGATGAGCGGCTATCAAACAGCCAAAACCATCAGGGTTGATTTTGAGGAGCCTAAACGCAGCGTCCCTATTATTTCGCTTTCGGCAGCATCTTACGATCATGAACAACAACAGGCCTTATCTGCCGGGATGAACGATGTATTGGCCAAGCCTTTTATGCCTTACGAGTTGCACGAGAAAATTCAGAAACTGTTAGACGGTAAAGCATTGATGGCAAAAGTTTAAAACAGGCTTACCTGGCCAACGCCCTGTACGCGGGCTTCCAGCTCAAGCAGGTATTGTTTGCGCCAAAGGCCGCCTGCGTAGCCGGTAAGGCTGCCATCCGACCCGATAACCCGGTGACATGGCACCACCACCCACATATTATTACGCCCGTTGGCCGACGCAATTGCGCGAATAGCCAGCGGGTTTTTCATGCGTTTGGATAGCGTTGCATAACTGATGGTTTCGGCATATTTAATATCCGATAAACTCTTCCATACCTCCTGCTGAAAATCGGTACCCTTTTGTTTGAACGGAAAGTCGAATGCCTTACGCTCGCCGGCAAAATATTCATCTAACTCTTTAGCCGCCACTTGTATTGCCGGTGACATTTCCGTTGCATCGTCGCCTGTCAAATCGTGTACCGTGCACGAGCAGATGATGCCGTCTTCATCTTCAAGCCGGGCAAAGCCAAGTGGAGTGGGGTGGTAGATGATGGGCATTTCTTTAGATATGAGATTTGAGACGTGAGATATGAGACGAAAATACAAAATACTTATCTTAACTGGTTCCTGTCTCAAATCTCATATCTCACGTCTCAAATCTAAAAACTACCTTTGCCAAATGTTTAAGCAAACCATCACCCTGCTGCAAAAAGAAATTCTGATTGAATGGCGATCAAAATACGCCTTCAACAGCGTGTTGCTTTATGTGGTGTCAACGGTATTTGTTTGTTATATTGCGTTCTCGCTCAGTCCGGGGTTTAAGGAGAGTCCGGGATATCCTATTGTATGGAACGTGCTGTTTTGGATTATTATGCTATTTGCGGCAGTTAATGCCATTGCCAAGAGCTTTTTAACCGAAAGCAGGGGGCGTATGCTGTATTATTATTCTATTACCGATGCTCGGGCGGTCATACTGTCAAAAACCATTTATAACGGCTTATTGATGCTTGTTTTAAGTATCCTCACGCTAATCGTTTACCTGGTTTTCTTCGCCAATAAAATAGGCGATCAGTTTCATTATTTCACAGCTGTATTTTTGGGCAGTATCAGCTTTTCAACAGTGTTTACCATGGTTTCGGCCATCGCATCAAAAGCAGGTAACGGCAGCGGATTAATGGCCGTCCTCAGTTTTCCGGTTATCATCCCGGTGATATTGACCTTGATAAAATTGAGTAAAAACGCCATGGACGGCATCGATGCTATTTCAACCAATCAGTATATCATCCTGTTGGTGGCTATTAATTTTATAGTAGTGGCTACTTCGTTAATCCTGTTCCCTTATTTGTGGCGGGATTAATCGCTCCCTGCCCTTTACAGGGGTGAAATTTCTGTTACAAACATCGCCATCCAAAAAATACCGTTATTTTTAGCCAATGCGTTTCTATTTAATTCTGCTTTTCTTAATTGCTCCGCTGTTTGTGCTGGCCCAGGGTGGTACAGTTACCGGTAAGGTGGCCCGTATGGATACGCATGGCGCTTTGGCTAACGCAAGCATTTTTCTCAGCAACTCATCGTACGGTACCAGCGCTAATAACGATGGTACGTTTACCCTTTCGGGGATAAAACCTGGGCAATACCAGTTGGTGGTAACCATGGTAGGTTTCGAAGATTTTAACCAAACCATAATGGTTGGTAAGGAGCCGATTAAAATCAACGCCGAACTGCTTCCCCGAGTTACGGCCCTGCACGAAGTAGTAATATCGACCCCTGAAAACTGGAAGCGGAATTACGAAATGTTTGTAAAGGAATTTATCGGAACATCTGACAACGCCAAAAAATGTAAGGTCCTGAACCCGCATGCGGTTAGCCTGATCTACCGGAAATCGAAAGAAACGCTGGAAGGTTGGTCGGATGATTTTATTGAGATAGAAAATAAAGCCTTAGGTTACAAGGTAAAAGTGCTGCTGAAAGAGTTTGCCTGTGATAATTTAAACGAGGTGATCAGTTGGGAAGCTAAACTGGTTTTTGAGGAACTGAAAGGCAGTGCATCGCAAAAAAAGATCTGGGAAGCTAAGCGGAACGATATCTACTACGGATCGAGCCAGCACTTTTTCCGGTCACTACAAAATGCTAAATTGAGCGAGGATGGTTTTGTGGTGATGATCCTTCAACGCCAGCCTAACCGTAATCGCCCGGCACAGGATCTGATTATGCGCAAGATTACCCAGTATGAAAAGATCGGTAATATCGATTCGGCTAACCGCTGGAAACGCTTGTATAATCTGAAAAAATACGACGAGAACCTGATTAGACGCCCGTTGAAAGAAACCGATTTTGCCAGCACGACCGATCAGCCCGGGATCTTTGCCATGCAATTTCCGCAGTATCTATACGTCATCTACACCAAAAAACTGGAAACGGTTGATTTTAAAGATGTATACCGCCCGCTAGATATGACCAATTACGAAACCAGTATCATCAATCTGTACAAACCCTACGCGCTGTTCGATCAAAACGGATCGATCATAACACCGGGCGCTACCATGATAGAAGGTACCTGGTCTAAAAACAAGTTAGCCGAATTGCTGCCGTTGGATTACGCGCCGGGGGATATGGTGTTGACAGAGAAGTAGGTTTTTCTTTAGATATGATAGGTGAGATATGAGATTTGAGACAGGAATTGCCATGCGCGGAAAATGCGTGGTATAAACTAAGCTTTCTCACATCTCAGGTCTCACATCTCACATCTAATAACTAACTTTGCCGTCATTCAACGCGATATGAAATTTATTTATCAAACCTGGTGGAAAGTTTTAACGGTGATCCTCATCGCATCTACCTTTGTTACGGGCCTGCCTTTTAAGGTGCCCCGCCTTAATTTACTACACGAAACTATCCGCAATTTATATTTCCACGTACCCATGTGGATGGGCATGCTGACGGTGTTTGTAGTGTCTGTTTTTTACAGTGTAAAATACCTGGCCGATCAAAAAGAGGAGTATGACCTGGCCGCAGTTGAATGCGTAAATACCGGTCTGTTTTTTTATGCGATAGGTTTGTTAACCGGGATGATCTGGGCTAAATATACCTGGGGCGAGTTTTGGAGCGGCGACCCTAAGCAAAACAGCGCAGCTATTGCGTTTTTATTGTACTGCGCCTACATTGTGCTCCGTAACTCGATAGATGAGGAACAGAAGCGGGCTAAAATTGCCGCTATCTATAACATCTTCGCCTTCCCGATTATGATTGTGCTGATATTTGTACTGCCGCGGATGACGGACTCATTGCACCCCGGCAGTGGTGGTAACCCGGCTTTCGGTCGCTATGATTTGGATAACGGGATGAAGCTGGCCTTTTACCCGGCCATGCTGGGCTGGAGCTTTTTTGCGCTGTGGATAGCTACCCTGAGGTACCGAATCCGATTAATTGAATATAAAAAGAACGCTATAAATTAAAATGAAGAAACTATCGTTTTTAATAGTTTTGCTGATGTTGAGCACAATAGTATTTGCACAGCCGGCTAATACGGTTGAGATGGCTGATGCCATGCACAGCTCGGGCAAAATATACGTTGTAATAGCCACCATCTTGGTAATTTTTACCGGATTGGCCATTTATCTGTTCAGTATGGACAGAAGGATAAAAAAAATTGAAAAAGGAAACTAAGCCGAAAAAATAGGCCTATTGCGTTTAAACATATATTTAGGTGGTTTGTTAAAAAGTGTAGAAAAAACACCAACCCAAACGCAATTTGCATATATGAAACAAAATACTGCACCTTTGCACTCTTTTTTTAAACCAATTATTTATTTAAGATATGGCTACTAATATAACTGATGCCAACGAGGAAATGCACTTCTTTGCCGATGTGTGTAAGAACTTTGATCATGCCGCTAAGTTTACTAATCACGATGCGGGACTGCTTGATCAGATCAAATCTTGTAACAGTGTTTTCCGTTTCCGTTTCCCTATACGCAGGGGCAACGGTTTTGAAGTGATTGATGCCTGGCGTATTGAGCACTCGCACCACCAATCGCCAACCAAGGGCGGTATTCGCTACAGTGAAATGGTGAACGAGGACGAAGTAATGGCCCTTGCCGCGCTAATGACCTATAAGTGCGCTATTGTTAACGTACCTTTTGGCGGCGCTAAAGGCGGTATCAAAATCAACCCTAAAAACTACACCGTACAGGAGTTAGAAAATATTACCCGCCGTTACACGGTAGAGTTAACCAAAAAGAATTTTATCGGACCAAGCATTGACGTTCCTGCACCAGATTACGGAAGCGGCGAGCGTGAAATGAGCTGGATTGCTGATACCTATGCTACTATGAACCCTGGTCAGCTGGATGCGATGGGGGTAGTTACCGGTAAACCAATTGCATTGCACGGTATTGCCGGCCGTAGAGAAGCAACTGGTCGTGGTGTAGCCATTGCTGCCCGCGAGTGTGTAAGCTTTGGCGAGGATATGCAAAAATTGGGCTTAACTGCTGGTTTAGCAGGTAAACGAGTAATTGTGCAAGGTTTAGGTAACGTAGGTTACTACTCAGCTAAATACCTGGCCGAGTTTGGCGCTATCATTGTTGGACTGTGTGAATTTGAAGGTGCAGTTTACAATGCCGATGGTTTAGATTACGATGCCGTTTTCCAACACCGTAAAGCAACAGGATCAATCTTAAACTATCCGGGTGCTACATCTTTCACCAACTCAGGCGAAGGGTTAGAACAACCTTGCGATATCCTGGTACCGGCCGCTTTAGAGAATCAAATCACTATCGATAACATCCGCCGTATCAAAGCTAAAATCATTGTAGAAGGCGCTAACGGCCCAACTACGCCCGAAGCTGAAACTGTGTTTTACGAGGAAATGGGTGGTTTCATTGTTCCGGATATGTACGCTAACGCAGGTGGTGTTACGGTATCGTACTTCGAGTGGTTGAAAAACCTTTCGCACGTAGCATTCGGCCGTATGAACCGCCGTTTCGAAGAAAACTCTAACCTGAACCTGGTAAACATGGTAGAAGGTATTACCGGTGTTTCTTTAAGCCCGCTGCAACGTGCTACCATTGTTAAAGGCGCATCAGAGCTGGAACTAGTTAACTCAGGTTTAGAGGATACCATGATCCGCTCATATCACGAGATCCGCGAGACTTTCCTTACTACCGATAAAATTGATACCCTGCGTACTGCTGCATTTGTAGGCGCAATTAACAAAATCGCGGTATCGTACCAAAACTTAGGTATTTGGCCGTGATTTAAGTTAAAAGTTAGAAGTAAAAAGTTAAAAAGCCTTTTATACAAAGCCATCCGTTTTAAATGGGTGGCTTTTTTTATGAAATATTTGTTTTTAGCTATGCTTTTCAGGGGACAGCAAACGGCTTCCGGGCGAAATCAGGCAAAACTTGGTGGCCTGTGCTGAGGGTAGGGTATTAGCTTCGAGCTGAAGCGAGGAGCTGTGAGTGCTGAGCGGGGCTCGAAGGTAACGCCCTGTGGTTCTGCCTGATTTGCAGGGCAAGGGCATGTGCGGCAAAGGAAGTATTTTGCTGTCTTGAATTTTGGTTCTTTTTTTCAAGAAAAAGAACGGCGGTGGAAAATTCTTGTTAATATCATTACATCCTTAAAGGCTAACGGACTTTATAACTCAACATGACTGGCCCGTCCGACGGCAACTTAAGGAGCAGCATCTAATCAAAAAAATCCACCCGCAGGCAACGTTTTTATCCGGGTTGAAGTAATAGTGTTTAAACATTATTACTTACTAAATACGCTACAATGAAAAAAGTAACAGCCCTGGCGGTAATTATCATCGCCTTATTTTCAACAATAACATTAAAAGCACAAACTACTGGCAAAGGCGAATGGGCCGTAGGTTTGGGCGCCGAAGTTGGCGCTCCTAAAGGCGTAGCCAAACTGGGAGCCGAATTTACTTTGGGTGCTACCGCCCGTTTGCAATATGGTCTGGCGGATCGCGTAGCTTTAACCTTAACAACCGGCGGTTATCACTTTTTCCCTAAAAAGAACCCTACTACCGGTATCCGTTACGGCAGCTACGGCGAAATCCCGGTTAAATTTGGTGTAAAAGGTTTTGTGATCCCGCATGCTTACCTAATTGGCGAGATTGGTTCAGCATCTGAAAAAGAGGAAGTAGGATGGGGAAAAACCCGTTTAGATCTTTCGGGTGGTGCAGGTTACGTTTATAAACACTGGGATTTAGGCGTACATTACGAAACCTTTACCCGCCACGGCGAGCCGATGCTTGGTCTGTTGGGCCTGCGTTTGGCTTATAGCATTAAGCTTTAGTTTTCTTATCCCCGGAACGGGAAATATTTTATGGTTAATGCCATCCTGCCAAGTGGGATGGCATTTTTTGTTTAGGCTTAAAGTATACTTTAGTAAGCGGGGCATTAACTTAGAATTTAATAATTATCTAAGTAGTTTTTCCTTCAAATATTTCGGCTTACATTTATTGCTGAAATATTTTAACTTTAGGCTTCTGCCTTTAAAAATACATGTCAACAGAATCCGTTAATAACGCTGTTTTAAAATCACCGTCTGCTGTGCCGATACTGCCTAACGAGGCTGAACGGCTGGCAGCCCTTAAATCGTACCATATATTAGATACTGCAACCGAAGATGATTTTGATGAGCTCACCGCCCTGGCTTCGGCTATTTGCCAAACGCCGGTTGCGCTGATTACTTTTATTGACGAGGACAGACAGTGGTTTAAATCGCATTACGGCACCGAAGTTACCGAGACACCCAAAGCTTATTCTTTTTGCGCGCACGCAATTGCATCGCCCGAGAAAATTATGGTTGTTGAGGATACCGCTAAAGATGTACGTTTCGCCGAAAATCCTTTGGTAACCGGCGAGCCACACGTGGCCTTTTATGCCGGCGTGCCGCTTGTTGATAAGCAGGGCTTCGGTTTAGGAAGTATTTGCGTGGTTGATACAAAGGTGCGTGAACTTAACCAAAACCAGATTAACGCCTTACAAATCATAGGCAAGCAGGTGGTTGACCGTTTAGAGTTACGCCGCAAGATTCTGCAATTAGAAACATCCAACAAAAAACTTTACGAAAGCGAAAACCGCTTCCGTGGTTTAATAAGCCAAGCCCCGGTAGCGATAGCTATTTATGCGGGCGATAATTTTGTAATACAGGAAGCTAACGGGCAAATGCTCAATTTGCTTGGACGTGGTCCTGAAATTATAGGTCTTCCTTTGTTAGAGGCCCGGCCTGAACTGAAGAACCACCCCTATATGGAGGTGATTAACGGTGTGTATACGTTAGGCACTGAGCATACCGGAGAATCTATATTAGCACCCGTGCTAAAAAATGGGGAGGTTAAAGAGGGGTATTTTGATGTTACCTATAAACCTATCCGCGATGAAAATGGAACGGTAGTTAGCGTAATGGTTGTTGCGGCTGATGTTACCGAGGAAGTGCAAGCCCATAAACGCGAAGCCGAACTGCACGACGAACTGATGGCTATTAATGAAGAATTGGTATCGGCCAACGATGAGTTGATAGAATCGAAAGAGGAGCTGGCAACCATGAACGAGGAACTGGTATCGGCCAACCTGGAACTGATGCAATCGCGCGAGGATTTAATGGTGAGCAATCACCAGGCAATTGAAAGCGAAGCCCGGTACCGTAACCTGATCACACAGGCCCCGGTAGCCATTGCCGCTTTAAAAGGCCGTGAGTTGATAGTTGATCAGGCCAATTCCATGATCCTGAAAATATGGGGTAAGGATAGCTCAGTTATGGGTCAACCGCTGCATGTCGCCCTGCCCGAATTACAGGGGCAGCCATTTTTAAAAATCCTTGACGATGTATTTACCAGCGGACAGCCTTATTATGGTTATGAGGCAAACGTAAAGCTTGATCGTGATGGTAAACTGGTCGATCTGTACGTCAATTTTGTATATAATCCTATCAAAAATTCAGCCGGGTTAACTACCGATATTGTGGTAGCAGCTAATGATGTTACCGACCAGGTGAACGCAAGGATTTCGGTTGAGGAAACCAACCAGCGTTTAGAAATAGCGTTGGATGCGGGCGCGCTCGGTTCTTATGATCTTGATCTGGCCACCGGAATAATGCTTTGCACCGATCAGTGCAAAAAGAATTATGGTTTGGGTAGTTATGATGCTTTTAACCTGCCGGATTTGTTTGAGGCCATAGTGCCCGAACAGCGGGAATATGTTCAGCAACTGATAGACGAATCCATCGCAAAAAATGCTATTTACCGCGCCGAATATCAGATTAAATGGCCCGATGGATCATTACATTGGATAAGTGCGCAGGGTAAGCCCCGTTACGAAGATGGCATAGCCACCCACATGGTGGGCGTTACCGTAGATATTACCGAAAAGCGCCTGCAGGATGAACGAAAAGACGATTTCCTAAGCATTGCCAGTCACGAGTTAAAAACCCCTACAACAAGCTTAAAAGCAGCCTTGCAGTTGTTGAATTTAATCAAGGATAAGCCGACATCGCCCATGCATATTAGGTTAATCGAGCAATCGAACCGGAGCATGGATAAGATGACTACCTTGATAGATGACCTGCTGAACGTTCACCGGATGAAAGGCGGGCAGTTAATGCTTAATCAAAGTACTTTCACCCTGTCCGAACTTTTAAATAGTTGCTGCGGTCATGTTCGCCTGGCCGGCAAGCACGAATTGATTTTTGAAGGTGACGAAGCCCTGCAGGTTTATGCCGACGAACACCGGATAGAGCAGGTGGTGGTCAATTTTGTAAACAACGCTATCAAATACGCCCCCAATAATAAAGAAATATACCTTGGTGTTGAAAAGCTGGACGGCTTTGCCAAAATATACGTACGCGACGAAGGCCCCGGGATACAAACTGATCAATTGCCATTCCTATTCGATCGTTACTACCGCGCCGATCATTCCGGCTCAACTTATACCGGCCTTGGTCTGGGCTTATTTATCTGTTCAGAAATTGTAAAACGCCATGGGGGTGCTATTGGGGTGGATAGTGAGGTTAGTAAAGGCAGTACGTTTTGGTTTACTTTGCCGGTGTAATAAGATGATTAAGCCGGAAATTTTTAATAGGGAATTGCCTATGCAGGTGGCCAACGGCAAATGGTCTACCACCACAAAAGTTTGGGCTGTTCTTTCTGCAAGTTACACCGGTGATTTAGAAACGTTAAAAGCCTTGGTTGCCGAATGCCCTGAGCTAATCTATGCCCAATATAATTATGCGCCACCCATCCATTTCGCTGTACGTGAAGGGCATATTAAATTAGTGAAATATTTGTTGGATAACGGCGCTCATGATTCGGGGTACCGGATTTATCCATTTCAGGAGAGTTTGGAAATAGTAGCAGCCGACAGGGGATTTACTGAAATTTTAGTTTTGCTGGAAGATTACGCCCAACATCCCGAAAGGCAAAAATACAGCGGAGACAACGGTAGTATCGATTGTAAACGAACACCCTTGCAAACGGAATTTGAGCGTGCAGTTGATCAAAACAACATCAGCCGCGTTGCCGAAATTTTGAAAGACCATCCCGAATTTGCCTTCGACACCACTTACTTTTGGGATGAAGGAATCCTGTTGTTCGCTGCAAAAGAAAATAACCGGGAGATGATTGAGCTGCTGATGAGCTACGGAGCCACTGTTCCCAAATTACTTAAATGGACGAAGCAATACTATTTTGAGCGCTACCCCAATGCTGTTTATATGATGCAAAAAGGCATGGATCCCAATACCATGAGCTATCAGCACGTCACTATTTTGCATGATATGGCCTGGACCGGGCAGTTAGATAAGGCTAAACTTTTAATGGAATACGGTGCGCACTTAAACCCTATCGACGAAGCCTATCAATCAACACCCTTAGGCCTTGCCGCACGCTGGGGGCAAACCGAAATGGTTGAATATTTATTAGCTCAGGGAGCCGATCCAAATCTATCCGGCGCAGTATGGTCTACCCCACTGGCCTGGTCCACGCGAAAAGGGCATGCAGAGATTGTAGAGATGCTGGTTAAAACAGGAGCTAAGTGATTTATAGATGGTAAGACTTACGAAGTTTTAAAAACTTCGTAAGTCTGGAAAATTACATTGTTTTATACGGAGGCTATGAAAGGCGCTTTCTCAATATAATCCGTATCATCAATTTGCCTGATAATAAAATGCGCCAAATCCTTTCCGTTAATTTTATCGCCCGGGCAATTGTTTAGATCTATACTTACCGGGGCTATGCTACCCGTTTGGATAAGAAGCGGAATGCGCACCATTGTCCAATCGATACTGCTTTTAGATAACAATTCATATTCCGCCTGTCGGTTTGCTGAAATTTCGGGGTAATGCTGTTTCATGTAATTGGTGCCCGCCAGTGTGGCGCCACTTTTCTCGTCGGCAGGGGCATCAACGTTCAAACCTGCAACAAGAATGTACCTCTTGATGTTTGTCTGATGCATAGTGGCAAGTATCAGTCTTGTTGCGTCTTCAAACACCGGACTTTGGCCAGTTGGCTGTCCAAGGCAACTTAACACAGTTGTGCAGCCTTTTAATAATTCAGTTATCGCTTCGGTATCCAATACGTCACCTTTGATGATTTGTAGCAGCGGATGATGCCCCGTTAAATTTTCGGGCTTGCGATGAAGCAGTTTCACTGTGAAGTTTTGCGCTAACAGTTGTTGCAATAGATATTTCCCGGCTTTACCGGTGCCGCCAATAAGGGCAATAGTTTTATTTGGAGTCATGCTCTCTCATGTTGTTTAAGTAAAAAATAAGAAGAACTGGCGCACTCCCGATTGGGAGACGCTAAAGCGCGATGTTGTTAAACATCGTAGTGGGGAATATTTACTGAGAGACTTTAATAAGACTAAAGTATGAATTTTGATTGTCTTTATTAAGCATTTATGATGTCTTGTTGCTTTCCCGAATCGAAATTTATTGGGTGCTTCTTATTGATAATAATTCTAAATAACATATACGGCTTGTAATAAACATTATTAGCTATTCGTTTTGTACTTTTGTAAACTTTTAATTAAGCCCAAAAGTAGATAATGAAAAAAAGCTCGATCTTCGGTTTAGTGATTATTGCTATTGCTATAGCGGTAATTATTAGTACCTATTCAAGTTCAAGTACTTATGGCTCGTTTGCCGATGCTAAACAAAGCGGCAGCACCCTGCAGGTAGTAGGCCATCTAAATAAAGAAAAAGAACTTTATTACGATGCCAAGAGGGACGCTAATTACTTTTCCTTTTTTATAAAAGACAATAAAGGCGCCGAGTGCAAGGTGATTTTCACCGGTACCAAACCGCAGGATTTTGAACGGTCGGAGCAGGTGGTGTTGACCGGTAAAATGGTTGGCAGCGAGTTCCACGCATCAAAAATACTGATGAAGTGCCCAAGCAAATACACCCAGGATAAAGTAGAAGTAACAGAGGTTAGCGCTAAGCAAGCCAGCATATAATTTTTTTAATGGATACAGCTTTTAAAGGTGAACACCTTATCCCGGGGCATCTGGGTCAGTTTTTTATTGTACTGGCTTTTGGTGCCGCTATATTATCAACCATCTCGTACTTTTTTGCGGCTCACCCTAACAATAAGTTAGATAAATCGTGGCTTTGGCTGGGCCGTATCGGCTTCTGGTTAAATACAACTTCGGTGGTGGGTATCGGTACCTGCTTGTTTTATATCATTTCCAATCACCTTTTTGAATATCACTACGCCTGGGCGCACTCATCGCGCTCGCTGCCGGTATATTATATCATTTCCAGCTATTGGGAAGGGCAGGAAGGTAGTTTTTGGCTGTGGGGTTTCTGGCAAGCGGTATTGGGTAATATCCTGATCTGGAAAGCAAAATCGTGGGAGCGCCCGGTAATGGCAGTGATAGCTTTATCGCAAGTATTGATCTCATCTTTCCTTTTAGGGATCGAGATTTTCGGTACTCGTATTGGTAGCTCGCCGTTCATTTTACTTCGTCAGGCTATTGAAGGTCCGATTTTCAGTCGCCCTGACTATTTGGGTTATATTAAAGATGGTAACGGCTTAAATCCGCTATTACAAAACTACTGGATGGTTATTCACCCACCTACGTTGTTTTTGGGTTTCGCATCAATGGTAGTTCCTTTTGCTTATGGTATTGCCGGTCTTTGGCAAAAACGTTATAAAGAGTGGGTAAACCCGGCGCTTTCTTACGCGCTTTTTGCGGTAATGATTTTGGGAACGGGTATCATCATGGGTTCGTTCTGGGCGTACGAGTCGTTAAACTTTGGCGGCTTCTGGGCCTGGGATCCTGTAGAGAATGCTTCGGTTATTCCATGGTTAACTTTGATTGGTGCGGTACACGTGTTAATCGTTTACAAAAATACAGGCCACTCATATTTTACAGCCTTGTTTTTAACGCTGATCAGCTTTATACTGGTGCTTTATGCATCGTACCTAACCCGTAGCGGTGTGTTGGGCGAAACATCGGTCCACGCTTTTACCGATTTGGGAATGAACGCCCATTTGGTAATTGATGTACTGGTATTCCTGGTGATATCGGTAGGGCTGATTGTACTGCGTTGGAAAGATTTGCCGATCAGTAAAAAAGAGGAAGAAACATACTCGCGCGAGTTTTGGATGTTTGTTGGGTCGGTTTTTCTGGCGCTATCTTGCCTGCAACTGGTGGTAGTAACGTCTATCCCGGTTTGGAATGCTGTTTTCGGTACTAAAGTAGCGCCGCCTAATGATAAGGTTACGCTTTATAACATCTTTCAAGGCGCGTTTGCGGTTGTGGTGGCTTTGTTTATGGGCTTTACCCAGTTTTTAAAATATAAAAAGACTGAGCCTGCGCGGTTCCTGATCACTTCGGTAACTTACCTAGTATCGTCGCTGTTAATTGGTGGCGTTGTAGTTTGGCTGACCGGTGTTTACAAACTGCATATTGTATTTGTGTTGTTAACCTTCGCGTCTATCTACGCGGTGTTATCAAATATCAAAGTGCTTATTGATGCCCTGAAAGGTAAATTTAAACTAACCGGATCGGCAGTGGCGCATATTGGTTTTGGCTTATTATTGATCGGTGCGCTGATATCGGCCGGGACCAGCAAAGTGGTATCTGAAAACACTACCGGCGAACAATACAGCGCTGAGTTTGCCAAAACTACCGACCCTCGCGAGAATATCATGCTGTATAAAAATCAGCCAATTAAAATGGCTGGTTACGAAGTTACTTACACCGGCGATTCGGTTGCGTTGCCTAACCACTATTTTAAGGTTAACTATAAAAAGTACGATGCTAATGGTAAAGTAACGGAAGATTTTACCCTAAAGCCAAATTCGCAGGCCAATCGCAAATTAGGACTTGTTTCATCGCCAGATACCCGCCACTACCTGTTCCGTGACATTTACACGCATGTAACTATGGCGCCAATTAAGTACGATGATGAGTTACAAAGCCAGGCCGAAGGCGGGCACGAAGCAGACGCCGATGATGATAAAAACTACGATCCGGCCGTTCCGCACGAAGTAGCCATTGGTGATACCATCCGTTTCCGCGAAGGTTTTATGGTATTGAAAGCACTGAATCGCGAAGCTAAAATAGAGAACATTACTTTAGCTGCTACCGATGTAGCTGTAGGAGCTGATTTGCAAATTGTAGCGCATGGAAAGGTTTACATGGCCGAGCCCGTTTACCTGATTAAGGATAATAACGGTTATGATTTTGCCAAAAAAGTAGGCGACGTTGGTTTGAAACTGCGCTTGTCAAAAATTATCCCTGCAAAAGGTAAAGTGGAGATCACGGTATATCAACAACCCGAAAGCCAAAAACCGTATATTGTAATGCGCGCTATATCGTTCCCGTATATCAATTTCTTTTGGTCGGGTACTATTATTATGGTGATCGGTTTCCTGATGTCGATTTTCAGAAGGAATAAGGAGTTAAAGACCGTGTAAGATTTAGAGCCTTGTCATTTCGAACGATAGAGAGAAATCTTATACAATAAGCTGGTTTTAGTATAGCTTATCGTATAAGATTTTCTTTTTAATGCTAATCGGATAAAGTAGTTATTGCCCCTTCAAAAATTCCAATATCCGTGCGTTAACCTTTTCGGCCTGCTCTATGTAAGGCAGGTGTCCTGCATCATCAACCGGGTAAAATTCAACATTAAGAACGCTGCGTACAGAGTCACTATAAGTGTAAGGCACGGTGGTATCATCCCGACCCCAAATCAGCAAGACCTTTTTATGGCGGGTGTTAAGCTGGGTATTAGCCTCGCGACCGCTATAAACGTAATTGTACCGGGTAGATACCAGTGCATTTCTGAAACCCTTATACTGCATTTGCACGCGGTAACGTTGCACCCAATCGAGATGTTTGTTAGGATACTTGAAGTCGTTTAGCTGGCTTTCGGCGCGCTCGTTAGGGTGGGTTACTTCGTAATAGCGCGTAAAAAATTCGGGCTGCTCGGGTAAAAGGCTTTCGTAAATTGGGTCTATCAAAACTACCTTATCTACCAATTGTGGGTATTGGGCGGCAAAATTGGTTGCCAGTCCGGCGCCAAAGGATAAACCTGCAAGGTGCACCGGCGTTTTAATATGCAGCGCAGTTATGAGTTGGTTAAGCTGATTGAAATAAAAGGAATTATTGTAAACGCTATCGGGACGATCAGAGTAGCCGCGACCGTACTGATCGTATCGTAAAACACGGTAACCATGTGCTGTCAAATACTCATAAGTGCCATCCCATATATAATAGGGTACACTGAAGCCATGCAGTAAAATAACTACCTTCCCGGTGTCAGGGCCGGAGAGCTGGTAGTGCGTGATACCGGCCTTTAAGCGAATGAAGCTGCCGGGTACATTTTTTCGGTCGGCCGCGGTTAGAACTTTGTTCTCCTTATTTCTTACGAAATACAGGATTGTAAGTATAACTGTGTTGATGCACGTTAAAAAAACAACGGCAAAAAATATAAGCCTGAAATATCGCATCAGCGGTTTATTAATTGGAAGGATAAATATATTAGTTATATTTTAATCTTATCAAGTGATTTTTACGAAATTTGATTTTGGATAAAATGGTTATCACTATAATAGGTTCGGGAAATGTAGCCACGCATTTGGCGGCGGCTCTAAAAAACGCGGGACACCGCATTTTGCAGGTTTACAGCAGGGATCTCCAACACGCTGCTTTGCTGGCTTATCACGTTAGGGCTGATGCTATTGATGATCTGAAACAGATTGATCCGCAAACTGACGTATTCATCATTTCTGTTAAAGATGATGCTATTGGGGATGTGGCTCAGAAGTTGGCGGTTCATCAAAAATTAATACTTCATACATCGGGCGCAACCGATCTGGCTGTATTATCTGCACTTTCTTCCAACGCCGGGGTACTTTATCCGCTGCAAACCTTCAGCAAAAATAAAGAGCTTAACTTTTGGAATGTGCCTTTATGTATTGAAGGGCCAAGCCCCGATGTTACCAAACAGATACGCGGACTGGCATCAACTATTAGTAATCACATTTACGATGTGGATTCGGCCGGGCGCCGTACACTCCATTTGGCGGCAGTTTTTGCCTGTAATTTCCCTAACTACCTGTACAGCATAGCGCAGAACTTACTGGCGCAAAATCAGTTGGATTTTAATATGATCAGGCCGCTAATTGCCGAAACTGCAGATAAGGCCGTGCAGCAATTACCTTCAACCGTGCAAACAGGTCCCGCAGTGCGTAACGATGTAAACACAATGGATAAGCACCTGCAAATGATGGAAAATGAGCCGATGTTACAGGAAATCTATCGGCTGCTAAGTCAGGGTATTATCAAAATGGAGAAAGGCTTAACGGACGACCACTAATTTTATTACTTTTGCCCCTGATGAATATTTTTAAAGTTAAAATAAACTTTGAGGAAAAAGGGCTTGAGCCCATTGAACTGCCCGGCGCCGAAGGCGAGTCTGTTTTAGATATTTGCCTGGAAAATGGCATTGAACTACAGCACAATTGCGGCGGCGTATGCGGTTGCAGTACCTGCCATGTGTACGTGAACAAGGGTATGGATAACATACAAGAGATATCAGACAAGGAGGAAGACTTTATAGACCGTGCGGTTAACCCCCGCATTACCAGCCGCCTGGGGTGCCAGTGCGTGTTGATTGACGGTGATATAGAGATCACTATTCCAAATCAGTCTGATTTTATGGGCCACTAAAGAAGTAGGTTTTACGTGGGACGTTGTACGTTCTACGTTGCCCTAATGGTCGCCAATAAGTATAAATAAACACAAGAACGTAAAACGTATAACGTCGAACGTACAACTTAAAAAGACATGCAAGACAAATTTTCGTTACCGATTTATTGGAATGACCATGAAGACATAGCCATGGGCCTTTATGAAAAGTTTGGTGATGATTTCGACGAGTCGAAAATATACCGCATCCGTTTTACCGATTTATTGGAGTGGATTTTATCCATCCCTGATTTTAAGGGTACCCGCGAAGAATCGAACGAAGGCCACCTGGAGCAAATTCAAAGCGCCTGGGTGTACGAGTGGCGGGATAATCAATAGTTTTTGAGTTGGCAGTTTTTAGTTTGCAGTTTGTAAATCAGGATTGCCAATAATGCTTCTCCATGCAAACCGCTAACTAAAAATTGCAAACTGTGAACCTGTTCGACAAATTTAAGCAAATCACCACCTTCGTTTTCGATGTGGATGGCGTGTTAACGGATGGCGGCGTGTTTGTAACCGATGGTGGAGAAAAGTTCAGGCAGTTTAATATTAAGGATGGTTACGCTTTGCAGTTAGCTGTAAAATGCGGTTTCAATGTGGCAGCCATCTCCGGCGCTAATGCTCCAAGCATCAAAATAAGATTAAATGATTTAGGAGTGCAGGATGTTTTCATCGGTGCAAAAGATAAAGTTGCTACGCTGAATAACTACCTGGCTGAAAAAGGCGTTGACGCAAGCACCGTAATATTTATGGGCGATGATATTCCCGATCTGAAGGTGATGCAAGTCTGCGGCCTGCCCGTATGCCCCGCTGACGCCGTGGAGGAAATCAAAACCATCAGTACCTATATATCATCCATACCCGGCGGCAAAGGCTGCGCCCGTGATATTATAGAAAAAGTTTTAAAAATACAAGGCAAATGGCTTAACGCCGAGGCGTATAGCTGGTAGGTTTGGTAAGTCCATGGCCGATGGTCCATAGCCCATGGTCGAACTGTTATAGCCAATTCAACTTCTAACTATGGACCATAGACTATCGACTATGAACTTAAAAATTATTCTCGCCTCAAAATCGCCACGCCGGCAGGAGCTGCTGAAGCTGATGGATATGGATTTCCGCATTGTGCTGAAGGAAGTTGACGAAAGTTATCCCGACGGATTAACACCTGCCGAAATTGCCGTTTACATAGCCGAAAAGAAAGCCAAGGCTTTTGATGAGGAAGCGGGCGATGAAATTGTATTGACTGCCGATACTATTGTTGAAATTGACGGCAAAATTTTAGGTAAACCCGAAGATAGCGCCCACGCTATCGAAATGCTGCAAATGTTATCCGGCAAAGTACACCGCGTGGTTACGGGTGTTTGCCTGATGTATAAAGGACACGTTAATAAGTTTTATGATGTATCCGAAGTATTCTTCCGCAAGCTGACGGATGCCGAGATCACTAACTACGTAACCAATTACCAACCCTTTGATAAAGCCGGCGCTTACGGCATACAGGAATGGGTAGGGGTAACCGCTATAGAACGTATCAACGGATCGTACACTAATGTGGTAGGCTTGCCAACCGAGAAGTTGTATCAGCAGTTGTTGAAGATGGCGGCGTTGTAACTGCAGAAAAAAAATAACGTTATAGCGAACGTAGTGTGGCTATCCCCGATATACAGAGCGGCTCTGCTTGCCGGGGATTGCCACGTCGCTGATAGAAGCTCCTCACAATGACGGTTTCTGAAAAATCAAGCTGGATCTATTTACCCATTCCCCACCCGTTGCATCTCATCTGATGCGCTGCCATCCGAACGTTTATTTACTTTATAAGCTTTGCCAAAACGGTAGGTTAGCGATATGGTTACCACCCGCGTATCCCGACGTAATTTAAAATACTCAGTTGCGGTTGGGAATTGTGTTAAGCCCTCCAGCCAGTTGGTCCAGAATAAATCGCGGGCGTTAATCCTTAACGTACCTTTCTTATTAAATACAGATTTGCCAAGTCCGATAGATAATTGGCCGGATGGATAAAGTTGTTCCTGTATATCCACCCGCGATCGGGTTAGGTAATAGCCTGACAGTTCAGCCGTGTATTTTTTAGCAATGGTAAACTGGTTATTGGTACTGAAATTCAACTGATCGCTTGTAGTGGTATAGGTGTTGCCGTTAAAACCTTTCAGTTGTTTGTGGGTATACAAAGCCTGAGCAGTAAGCGACCACCAGCCGGCCGGGGCCAGTATCATCTGACTGGATACATTGATATTATAAGTGCGTCCCACATTGCCTTGGGTGTACAGCAGGATTCCTTTATTACCATCGTTTAAAAAGATCTGCGAAAAATAGTTCTGAATATCGCTGTACGATACCGTATTAGTCAGCCAGCTTTTATATTGATGGCTTAGTTCAAAGTTCCAGGTGTATTGTGGCAGGATGTAAGCATTCCCCGTTTGATAAGTGTACTTGTTAATGATAAAATAAAAGGGGTTTAGTTTTTGGAAGGCCGGGCGTTCGATGCGTCTTCCTACTGTTAGTGTAAAGCCGTTAGTCGCGTTGGCCTGGTAAGTTAAATATCCGCTTGGGAATAAGTTACCATAGTTGCGCGCAAAAGCCGAATCTTTCTGCAAGGCATTTCCTAATTGATGCGCGTGATAGGTAGTATGCTCGTACCGCAACCCCAACTGCCAGCTAAATCTACCTCGCTTTGCTGCTTCGAACGAGCTGTAGATGGCATTCACGTTCTCATCGTAAATAAAATGATTGCTTTTGCTGTTGTCATCAACCCAATTGCTGCCGTCAAAAATTTGATAATAAGCGCTGTTATCCGTTTTACTGTATGATGATTTGATACCGATTTGCAGGTTATCGTTCTGCTTATTTTTCAAACTATAATCAACCTTGCCCTATGCAATATCGATAGTCGTCGGGATGGCTGATTTCGACAATTCGGTATAACCGCCCGTCTTTAGCAAATGATTATTAAAATCCTGGTCCGAATTAATATCATAATGCAGCAAATCAATATCGGCCCCTAAATCCTGCGTAGCAGAAATAGCGTGGCGCAAATTCAAATTAACCAGTCCGTTTTTAAATTGGTTATCACTTTTGTTGGTGGTTGATATGGCCGAGTCAATAGCCCCGGTATTATTCAGCCAAGTAGCAGTGGCGGTGTTATTTCCGTCGCGGGTGTTGGTTGCGCCGGTTAACACAACGCCTAATGTTGTTTTAGGCGTCAGGTAATAATCTAACCCGGTTTTAACGGTATGACTGAATAGTTTGCCCGAGAAATATGAAGGCTGATCTAAAGTAGAAGTCACTACGTTTGCTGCGTTAACATACTTACGTAACGCGTAGATATCGGTGAGATATTGCACATAGTTAAAGCTGTAATTGAAAAAAGCGCTCACCTTACCCGCTTTATAGTTTAACAGCAGGTTATCATTGCTTTTAGGATATACACCCTGCCCTGCTGATGCGGTGAACGAACCGTTAAAGCCAACTTGTTTAGTCTTTTTAGTTTTGATATTAATGATCCCTGCGTTACCTGCCGCATCGTATTTGGCAGATGGGTTGGTGATCAGTTCTATCTGCGCAACCTGGCCCGAGTTCATCGCACTCAGCATATCGTTCAGATCGGTGCCCGAAAGGTAGGTAGGTTTATCATCAATGGTGACCAAAACGCCATTCTTACCCTGCATACTGATGCCACCACTTTTATCCACGGTTACACCCGGCGATTTTTCCAACAACTCCAATACCGATGATCCTGCCGCGGTAACCGACGACTCCACATCCACTATAGTCTTACCCTGTTTATGTTGAATCAGTGGCGGTTTGCTTACTATGCTTACATCTGAAAGTACGGTAGTGGCGGGTTGTAATTTTATCGTGTCGATCTTTTTATCGTTAGGGAAATTGTACGTACGGCTGCTTTGCGGTTTGTATGAAGTATAAGTCACCAAAAAGGTATAAGCCCCGGTAGGGATGCTTTCAAAAGTTGCCAGCCCTTTTGCACTGCTGACGGTGCCTTTAATCAGTTTGGTATCTTTTAAGAGTTTAACGGTAGCGCCCTCAACAGGTAGTTTATTTTCACTAACTACAACAAGCGAAAAATTGGTTTGACCGTAAGCAGTTAGCAAAGCAAATTGCAGGGCAATCAGGGATAGGGTGGGTTTGATACGAAACATTCGTACGAAGATAGTTAAATACCCCGCAGCTTGCTTATCGCATCAATATGTGAAAATCATCTTTAACGTTTCTTGAAAAAGGGTAGTCCCCTCCGGGGACAATTTCGCTTTTTCTTTCGAGCTACAAACAGGTAGTCCCTCCGGGACATAAAGGCTTGTACTGTACTGTGTCCCGGAGGGATTACATGTTTGTAGAAATATTTTACGAGTTGATAATGCCCCGGATGGGGCTACCCTTAAACCAATAAATAAAAGTTCTCAAATCATCCCTAACATCGTCTTCGCATTCTCAATCGCCGCCACAGTCATCGTATTATTAAAGTAAAACCAGGCCTCTTTAGTATCCGTTCGTGATTTTACATCGTCGACTATTTTCCTTAAAAAATCATCGCTGTAGGCGGATAAATAAAGTTGTGGCACGCCATGGAAACGGTAATAAACTACTTCAGTATTCTGGATCAGTTCATCATTCAGTTTGGGATGGCTTTGGCCGGAGAAGGTAATGCCTTTAGCGGCCAGCCTTTCGTAAACATGGATGTTCCACCAGGTTTCGTGGCGAAACTCTAACACGTTTTTAAATCCCGGATCAAGGCTGGCTATGATACGTTCCAAGCGCTCTTCAGTGTAATCATAACTCGGCGGCAATTGGAAAAGTACGGGACCGAGTTTGTCCTGCAGACCGTTATTGATAGTATCGTAAAAGCTGGTCAACAGGTCGTAACAATCGTTAAACTTTTTATAGTGGGTAATTGCCCTTGGGGCTTTCACGGCAAACCTAAACTCAGCCGGACTTTTAGCATACCAGTTTTGGAGGAAGGATAGTTGCGGGAAGCGATAGAAGGTCACGTTCAACTCTAACGTGTTAAAATGCTGAGCGTAATAATCAAACCATTTGCTTTGCACCAGACCTTTGGGATAGAAGGTCTCCTTCCAATCTTTATAATGAAAACCCGAGCAACCGATACGCCATTCCATATTCCCTTTTTTTGAAAAAGCCTTTTTTGTACCATTTGTTTTTACATATTTGTATATGCACTTTTTATATCCCGCTTTTTTATTCGCGCTGGCTACCCTGGCCATCCCTATAATTGTGCACTTGTTTAACTTCAGGCGTTACCAGCGGGTATATTTCAGTAATGTGCAGTTTCTGAAAGAATTGCAGGAGCAACAAGCCTCGCGCCGCAACCTTAAAGAGCGGTTAATATTAGCGGCACGTTTATTGGCTTTGCTGTTTTTAGTGCTGGCTTTTGCTAAGCCGTTTATCCCGCATAACCAGGCAGTGACAGTGGCTAAGCAACAGATAGTGAGCATTTTTGTAGATAATTCTTACTCCATGCAAACGCTGAGTAAAGAAGGATCGTTATTGGATGAAGCCAAACATCACGCCAAAGAAATTGCCGGTACTTATGGTATTAATGACAGGTTTCAACTGCTTACGCAGGATTTTGAAGGTAAGCACCAGCGCCTGTTAAGTCGCGATGAGTTTGACGATGCGGTTGATGCGGTGAAGATCAGTCCCCAAAGCCGCGATCTTCAGCAAATTGTTAATCGTCAGCAAAGCCTGATCAGTACACAAGGCGGAACAGCATCTATTTTTATCCTGTCCGATTTTCAGAATAATATCGCCAAACATCCGCTAAAGATAGATTCAGCCGTAAACCTGAATCTGGTACAGTTAAAAGCCAATAAATTGCCCAACGTAGCTATCGACTCGGTTTGGTTGCTGAGCGCCGTACATCGCCCGGATGAGAACGAAAAACTGGTAGTACGCCTGCATAATTATGCCGATCAAAAAGCTGACCGCGTTCCGTTGAAATTGAGCGTTAACGGCATCCAAAAAGCCCAGGGCAGCTTTAGTCTGGCGGCACGTCAGGTTCAGAATGATACCCTTTCGTTTTCAGGCCTTACCGCAGGCTGGCAACGCGGCGAACTGCAATTGCAGGATAACCCCATCACTTTCGATAATAAATTCGACTTTACCTTTAACGTGAAGAACCAGGTGCCGGTGCTGCTGATCAACGGCGATAAAACTAATCCGTACCTGCAAGCGGCCTTTGCTACCGATAAATTTTTTGTAGTGAACAACACGCAGGACGGTAACGTAGATTACGGCAGCCTAAGCGGCTATCCGTTAATCGTTGTCAGCGATGTAAAAGCGATCTCAGCCGGTTTGGCACAACAGTTAAAGGTGTATGTGGATAAGGGCGGATCGCTGGTGGTTTTCCAGGCGGCAGATGAAGAATTGCCGACCTACAAAGCTTTGTTACAACCACTAAACGCCGCCTGGCCGGAAAAACTAATGGTTGAACCTGCCAAAGTATCGGCCATTAATGTGCAAAGCAAGATCTTTAAAAACGTATTTGAGCAACTGCCCGAAAATCCCGATTTGCCAGTGGTGAAAAAATATTATCAACTGACTGCACCTACCCAAAGCATCAGCGAAAATGTAATGACCATGCAGGGCAATCAACCGTTTTTTGCATCCTACAAAAGCGGTCGCGGGCAGGTATATGTATCTGCTGTGGCTTTGGATGAGGAGTTCAGTAATTTCCCGCGCCACGCTATGTTGTTGCCCATCTTATTCAGGATAACCCTGCTAAGCGGTCACGATCAGCCCTTGTTTTATACCTTAGGACAGGATGAAACCATTGAAGCGCCGGTTGTTCAGCTGAATGAAAAGCAGGTTTTGAAGTTGGTTAAAGGCACTAACAGCATTATCCCAGATGCCCGCACGCAGGAAGGAAGTACACTACTGTTTGTATCAGATCAGCTAAAGGAAACCGGCAATTACGAGTTAAAAAAACAGGATAGTGTGCTAAGCGTGATTGCCTTTAATGATAATCGGCAGGAATCGGATATGAGCTATTTAGATGAGGCGCAGTTGAAGAAAATAGCGCCGGGAGGTAACTTTATCAATGCAGCCACACCATCGCTTAAAAGCGAGCTAAATAGCATAAACATAGGCCTGCAATTATGGAAGCTGTTCATTGTGCTTTCGCTGATATTTATTGCTGCCGAGATTTTACTGGTCCGTTTTTATAAAGTTGATACGCAGCGCGCCACCGTGACGGTATAATTATTACATTTGCGGCATAAAGCAACAACTCTATGAATTTGCTTATTACTTCAGCTACCATTATTGATCCCAATTCTCCGTTTCATCAACAACAAGCCGATATTTTAATTGAAAATGGTGTAATCAGCCAAATAGCTCAGTCTATTACCGGCGATTACGATACCGTTGATGCGGCCGGAGCCAACATTTTCCCTGGATTTTTCGACCTTAATTGTAACATCGGCGAGTTAGGTTTCGAGACTAAAGAAGATCTTGAAACAGGAACCAAAGCCGCCGCCGCCGGTGGTTTTACAGGATTGGCGCTTATGCCCAATGCAAAACCGGTCCACTCCAAAACCGAAGTAGAATACCTGATCAATCGCGCTAAAAACAACATTGTTGATGTTTACCCGCTGGGTACCATTTCGCAAAAACGTGAAGGTAAAGACCTGGCCGAGATGTACGATATGCACTTGAGCGGCGCTAAAGCCTTTACCGACGGTAACCGCCCGGTACAGGATGCCGGCTTAATGGAACGCGCACTGTTATATGCTCAAGGTTTCGACGGACTGGTTTTCTCGTACCCCGAGGATATGGCCATTGCTGGTAAAGCTAAAGTGCACGAGGGCGTAGTAAGCACCATGCTGGGCATGAAAGGCATCCCATCGTTAGCCGAAGAGCTGATGATTGCCCGTGACCTTTATCTTGCAGAATACACAGGCTCAGCCATTCACTTCAGTACGGTGTCAACCAAACGTTCCGTGGAGTTGATCCGCGAAGCGAAAAAGAGAGGTTTGAAAATCACCTGCGATGTAGCTGCGCATCATTTAACGCTTACGGACGAGGTGCTGATGGGCTTTGACAGCCAATACAAAGTAAAGCCACCTTTGCGTACCCAAACTGATGTAGATGCACTGTTGGAGGGTTTAAAGGATAATACCATCGATGCCATTGTATCTCAACACACCCCGCACGAGGTGGAGTTTAAAGATGTGGAGTTTGAGATTGCTGAGTTTGGCATGATAGCCTTGCAAACTATTCTCCCTACACTTTTAGCTGCCGGCTTAACCAAGGAATTGATTGTTCAAAAACTGGCTATCGCACCGCGTGAGATTTTAAAATTAGACGTACCCACTATTGCCGAAAGCCAAAAAGCAAACCTTATTTTGGTTGATATCGAAGCCGAATGGCAATTCACAAAGCAGAATAACCTATCCAAATCATACAATTCGCCCTTTATGGGACAAACCCTTAAAGGAAAAATCATCCTGACCTGTAACAATAACCAGGTTTTTAAATCCTAATCAAAATGATCGATCAAAAGATACAAATAGCCATCAGCGAGTCGTTAATCGCATTCACAAAGTATGGCGTGTTTAACGCCGTGCCGTTTACCGATAGTTTTATTGCCGCGTTTGAAACCGACAAGCCTTTTATGGATAAGGTTGACGACGTAGACGCGCTTTTTGACGATGAGCCTAAATTAGAGCCCCTGCGCGAAGTTTTCTTCGATTTGCTGATGATCAACTTCTTTTCGGCAGATGCTATTAAACTGGAAGACGATTACCTGGAAAGTGAAGAGTGGGATCAGATTGAAGAAGATACTCTTGATCGTGGTACCGAACTGCTTAACCTGCTGCTGTATTTAACCGAGTGTATAGACGAGGATATTGAGCCTGAACTGGAAGATTACCTGAAAGAATTTTTACTGGTAGATGATGATGAGTTTCAGGATGAGTACGCTATTTACGAGCCGGTGATAGAGAACCAGATCCTGATGGAAAGCCCTTTGGCCGAAGTAAATAAAGTAGCCCAAACCCTGGCCGAAGATGCTGAGCTGAAAGATCTGTTTTACCCGATGATGGCCTTCTTCCAGAATCCAAACTCAACCGACGAAGAATCGGTAGCGCAAACCGCTGTATTTAAGGAGTTTGATATGGCCGTGTACCAGATATTAATTAACTTTAAATAAAAACCAATTATCATGAACGACCCATTTAAACCAACCCCGCCAAATTCAACCAAGGTAGCCACTAAGTGGGCGCTGATATCGGCTGCTACATCTATTGTGCTAACCTTTGTTTACCAGTTTTTAAATATCGCGCAGGATTCTCCGGCCAGATATTTATCTTTTATTCCTTTTGTAGCCTTTATTATCCTGGCGCAAATTGAATACAGAACTATATTGGGTGGTAGTATTACCTATGGTAAGGCATTTTCTACTGGTTTTAGAGTAGCTTTATTCGGCGGTATCCTGGCAGCTATCTTTATGTTTATTTACGTATCGTACATCAATACTGAATTTATTGCCCAGACAATGGAAGCACAAAGAGCGAAGCTGGCAGAAAAGGGTATGGCTGAAGAGCAAATAGATCGTGCTATGGAGATGTCATCTAAAATGATGGGTCCGGCTATGATCTCATTCTTCGCGGCTGTGGGTAGTGCATTTATGGGTGCTATTATCAGTTTAATTACTGCGGCGATCGTTAAAAAAGATCCGTCTCCGTTTGATAACACAGATTACGAAACTCCGGAACCAACGGTTTAAACAGATATTTTATCTTAAACGCAAAACGCCTCGATTCATCATCGGGGCGTTTTGCGTTTATATTCGCCTCGTCATTGCGAGGAATGAAGCAATCTCTAAGTTGATAGAGACTTTCGTAATCGACCTTTTAGTGTAGAGATTGCTTCGTCGCTGATAGAAGCTGCTCGCAATGACGGTTGGAGGATACTACACCAAATACCCAAACAAAGTAGGGTCTTCGTTTAAGATCTTCACACCAAAACGATGTTCTTCCATTCGCTTTAACAAGCCGGTATAATCATCGGCCGATTTTAGTTCGATGCCTACCAAAGCCGGACCGCTTTCGCGTTCGGTTTTTTTGATGAACTCGAAACGGGTGATATCATCTGTTTTGCTTAATACACTGTTTACAAATAGTTTCAAGGCTCCCGGTCGTTGTGGGAAGGTAACGATGAAGTAATGCTTCAGACCTTCGTACAGCAGCGATTTTTCCTTGATCTCCTGCATGCGGTCAATATCGTTATTCCCGCCGCTGATGATACAAACTACCTTTTTACCTTTAATCTGCTCGCGGCAGGCATCAAGTGCCGTTACAGATAAGGCACCCGCTGGTTCAACCACAATGGCGTCCTCGTTATACAATTTCAGTATCGTAGTACAAACCTTTCCTTCCGGAACGGTGAGCATATCATCCAAAATCTCTTTGCAGATAGCAAAGGTTTTATCGCCTACGCGCTTTACAGCGGCGCCATCCACAAAACGATCGATTTCAACCAGCGTAGTGTTTACACCGTTATTGATAGAGGTTAACATGGAAGGTGCACCCTGCGGCTCAACCCCAATCAATTTAATATTCGGATTTTGCTGTTTCAAATAAGTGCCAGTACCGGCTGCTAAGCCGCCGCCGCCGATGGGCATAATAGCCACTTCGATATCCGGCTGATCCTGTAAAATCTCAACTCCAACCGTGCCCTGGCCCTCGATAGTACGATAATCATCAAATGGCGGGATAAAAGCCATGCCATGGGCTTCGGTATAAGTCAAGGCTTCGCGCAGGCAATCATCAAAGGTATCACCTGTTAAAACAATTTCAATATTTCCGTTGCCGTGCATTTCGGTTTGTTTAACCTTTTGCTTAGGGGTAATCTCGGGCATAAAAATTACGCCTTTAATACCCAGTAATTTGCACGATAAGGCTACGCCCTGGGCATGGTTGCCTGCGCTGGCGCATACCACGCCTTTAGCCATCTGGTCAGCATCTAACTGACTTATTTTATTGTAAGCCCCGCGTATTTTGTACGAGCGAACGATCTGCAGATCTTCCCGTTTCAGGTAAATCTCGCATTCATATTTATCAGACAGGCTTGCATTATAGATAAGCGGGGTACGTTTTACAACGCCTTTAAGGCGATTGTACGCCGCATCAAAATCAAGCTGTGTTGTAGTTGCTGTTTTCATTATTGTTTCACCAAACGATGCGCCATCAAGCCTTTCAAATCGTCATCGTTGATATCCAGCTTACCATCAGCCAGGGTTAAAAAGTTTTTATAAGTATCGTTTAGCTCCTCTTGGGTCAGTGTAAAGCCTAAACGCTCCAGGTGGAATTTCAAAGCATGGCGACCGCTACGGGCAGTCAACACAATACTTGCATTCGGGAAACCTACATCTTCAGGACGCAGGATCTCATAATTGTCGCGATTTTTCAAGAAACCATCCTGGTGGATACCAGAGCTATGGGCAAAGGCATTAGCGCCTACAATGGCTTTATTTGGCTGCACAGGCATACGCATTTGCTGGCTTACCATACGGCTCAACTCGTAAAAATTTTTGGAGTTGATATTGGTGTGTAAGCCCAAAACTTTATGCGTTTTCAGGATCATCACAACTTCTTCTATAGAGGTATTCCCTGCACGTTCGCCGATGCCATTGATAGTACCCTCAATTTGGCGGGCACCGTTTTGTAAACCGGCAATGGCGTTGGCCGTAGCCAAGCCCAGATCGTTATGGCAGTGTACCGAGATGATGGCCTTGTCTATATTCTTAACGTTATCCACCAGGTATTTGATCTTGGCACCGTATTGATCGGGAAGGCAATAGCCGTTGGTATCCGGGATGTTCACCACGGTTGCGCCGGCAGCAATCACTGCTTCTACCATCTGAGCTAAAAATACCACATCGGCACGACCGGCATCTTCGGCGTAGAACTCGATATCCTCTACCGATTTCTTGGCGTATTTAACCGCCTCTACAGCGCGCTCTAAAATGGCTTCGCGGGTGCTGTTAAATTTGTGCAGGATATGCTGATCAGATGACCCAATACCGGTATGGATCCGCGGATGCTTGGCGTATTTTAATGACTCTACCGCTACATCAATATCCGTTTTATTGGCACGGGTAAGCGCGCAAACAGTTGGGTTGGTAACCGCTTTAGAGATCTCTACCACGCTCATGAAATCGCCGGGGCTTGATACCGGGAAACCGGCCTCTATTATGTCCACGCCCAGCAGTTCCAGTTCACGGGCAATCTCTATCTTTTCTGGGGTAGTTAACTGACAGCCCGGTACCTGCTCGCCATCGCGAAGGGTGGTGTCAAATACATAAACGCGGTTTGGATCGTGTAGCATGTTATTTCAGATTTGAGATGTTAGATATGAGATTTGAGACGATCGTCTTTATCAGATACCTTTCATCGATTAATTTCTATTTTACTTTTATCTTGTCTCTTGATTCTTAACTCTTGGTCCTAAGCCTCGCGAACAGCGACGAATCTCAGTCTTACATAGTCTGCATACCAGTCGCCGTTTTTGTTATAGTCCGGTTCAAGTATGTCGGTAATTTCGGTTAATATTTGTTTTAATTCCGTTTCCTGGATATTTTTAAAAAATGTGGAGCCAAACATTTGCAGCCATTTACTCACACCTTCGCGGCCGTCCTGCAATAGGGTAGGCCTGTCAAAGTGGGCAGTGAACGTTACCCTAAAACCCGCAGCTTCCAGTTTGGCTGCATATTCCGCTGTCGATGGAAAGTACCATGGGTTATTAGCTTTGTTAGCGCCGTAGCCATATTTGTTCAACACGGTTGTAGTTGCCGCTACAATTTGATCCATGTTGCCCTTGCCGCCCATCTCGGCCACAAAACGACCGCCGGGTTTTAAACTGGCGTAAACGTTTTTGGTGAGCGCATCGGCATCTTTTATCCAATGCAATGTAGCATTACTAAATACAGCATCAAACGCTTCGTCAAAATGATAATTGGTACCATCGGCCACTACAAACGCTACATCGGGATAAGTAGCCTTTGCTTTCTCAATCATCTCCGGCGACGCATCGGCCCCAATAACTTCGGCACCCTGCGCTTTAATCTGACTGACCAGATATCCCGTACCACAACCCAGATCAAGCACCCGCTCGCCCGGTTTTACATCCAGCAATTCCAGCACATTCTCTCCGTATTGAAAAACGAAAGAATGTTTCGAATCATATAAATCTGCGTTCCATTTCATATTAGCCCCCTAACCCCCTAAAGGGGGAATTTCTCTTGTTAATTTATCAGCCGTCCCAACCCCCCCCTTTAGGGGGCCGGGGGGCTTATAGGTACTCCAACACCTTAGCACCCATTGCTTTGGTGCCTAATATCTTCGCTTTATCAGTATTGGCATCAGCAATATCGCCGGTGCGGTAGCCTGCTTTTAATACTTTGTCAACGGCATCGGTAACCTGTTTAGCTTCTTCTTTCAGGCCGAAGCTGATTTCCAGCATCAGAGCAACCGATAGGATAGACGCCAGCGGATTTGCTTTGTCCTGACCGGCAATATCATGCGCCGAACCGTGGATCGGTTCAAAGAAGCCGGTACCATCGCCAATTGAGGCAGATGCCAGCATGCCCATCGAACCTGCAATTTGTGATGCTTCGTCGGTCAGGATATCACCAAACAAGTTGGCGGTTAATACCACATCAAACTTTTTAGGGTTCTTCACCAGTTGCATGGCGGCGTTATCAATAAACATGTGCTCAGTCTCCACATCCGGATATTGTGGTGCCAGTTCCTGAACCACCTCGCGCCACAGGCGTGAAGCTTCCAGAACGTTAGCCTTATCTACCGAACATAATCTTTTACTGCGTACACGGGCAGCCTCGTAAGCTTTGCGGGCAATACGTTCCACCTCGTAACGGTGATAGATCATTAAATCCGATGCAGTATTTCTGTCTTCACTGCGCTTTTTCTCGCCGAAATAGACATCGCCGGTCAGCTCGCGGAAGAACAGGATATCGGTACCACGCAAAACCTCGGGCTTCAGGCTCGATGCATCCAATAGTTCATCAAACAACATGATAGGGCGCAGGTTGGCGTATAAGCCCAGTTCCTTACGGATCTTCAATAAACCCTGCTCCGGGCGTACCTTGGCCGAAGGATCGTTATCGTATTTAATATGACCGATTGCGCCGAATAAAATGGCATCGCTGGTCTTAGCTTTTTCTAAAGTTTCATCGGGCAGTGGGTTACCGGTTGCCTCGATACCTGCGTGACCCATAAGGGCCTCATCGTAAGTAAACTCGTGACCGAATTTGCTTGCGATAGCTTCTAATACGGCTTTTCCCCAGGTGGTTACTTCCGGTCCGATACCGTCGCCGGGTATTACTAATATGTGTTTAGAAAGTCCCATAAGCCCCCCAGCCCCCTGAAGGGGGAGTTTTAAATGCGTTGTTTATTGTGTTAGTCATGTTTACTTTATTTATGCTCCTATTCCCCCTTCAGGGGGTTAGGGGGCTTCTTCGTATGCTGTTATTAATTCCTTATTACTCAGGATATAATCAATATCGTCATACCCATTTGTCATACAGGCTTTTTTGTAAGGATTTACCTCAAATTCTTCCATCTCGCCGGTAGCGCTGATCTTGATGAACTGATCTATTAGATTAACTTCAACCTGCGTGTTTGGGTCAGCCTCTACAGCAGCGAATAGTTTGGCTAAAAACTCATCGCTTACCTGTACCGGCAGTAAGCCATTGTTCAGCGCGTTGCCTTTAAAAATATCTGCAAAAAAGCTGCTTACCACGGCATCAAAACCGTAATCGGCAATGGCCCAGGCCGCATGCTCGCGACTGCTGCCGCAACCAAAGTTTTTGGCAGCCAGCAATATCTTACCCGAATATAGCGGGTTATTTAAAACGAAATCAGTTTTCGGCTGATCGTTTTCGTCAAAGCGCCAATCGCGGAACAGGTTATTGCCAAAACCATCGCGGGTGGTAGCTTTTAAAAACCTTGCCGGGATAATCTGGTCGGTATCGATGTTTTCGATATTAACAGGTACCACGGTGCTTTGTATGTGTTTGAAAATCTTAGTTGCCATAATTTTTTCCTTTTTGTCATTGCGAGGTACGAAGCAATCGCGAACTATGTGTTTTCGCTTTGCTTGTCCGCGATTGCTTCGTACCTCGCAATGACAAATTTATTTAACTATTCGTAATGTTCGACAGTAGGGAAAGGGTCATAAAAATGATGTAACAACCTTTTCCACTCCTGGTATTCTTCTGATCCTCTGAAACCTTCGGTATGATCTTCCAGTTTCTCCCATTCAACCAGCAAGATGAACTGACTTGCGTTCTCTATGCATCTCTTTAGCTGGTGAGAGATATAACCTGCCATCTTTGTTATGATCTTTTCAGCTTCGGCAAATGCTTCGATAAAAGCATCTTCCTGTCCGGGAATCACGTTCAAAATGGCTACTTCGAGTATCATATTTATTCTTTTTTGTCATTGCGAGGAACGAAGCAATCGCGAACTTTACAAGTTCCTCTTTGGGTGTGCGATTGCTTCGTTCCTCGCAATGACAAAGTGGTTATGCTAATTCTTCCTCTTTCAGGAACTCTCTGATATCGGTTACAACTCCCGTGATTGCACTCGCCGCCGCCGTTAACGGGCTTGCTAAAAAGGTACGTGAGTTAGGGCCTTGTCGACCTTCAAAATTACGATTAGAGGTTGATACGCAGTATTTACCTGCGGGGATCTTATCCTCGTTCATACCTAAGCATGCGCTGCAACCCGGTTCGCGCAGTGGGAAACCGGCGGCGTCGAAGATCTTATCCAAACCTTCGCGAATGGCTTGCTCCTGTACCTGTTTTGAGCCTGGCACTACCCAAACTACCACGTTATCTGCCTTGTGTTTGCCTTTTACAAATTCGGCTACCTGGCGCAGGTCTTCAATACGCGAGTTAGTGCAGCTGCCTATAAATACATAATCTACCGGTTTGCCTAATATCGGTTCTGCATCGTGCAGGCCCATGTAGTTCAGCGCTTTGGTGTACGATAATTGCTCGGTTTTCTCCACATCGGCTGTAGCCGGAACATTTTGCGTAACACCAATACCCATACCCGGGTTAGTTCCGTAGGTAATCATCGGCTCAATATCGGCAGCATCAAAACTTAAAACCGAATCAAACTCAGCGTCTTCGTCGCTATATAAAGTTTTCCAGTAATCCACCGCTTTATCCCAGTCGGCACCTTTTGGTGCAAACTCGCGGCCTTTTACGTAGTTAATTGTCGTTTCATCGGGGGCAATCAATCCGCAACGGGCACCCATTTCAATGCTCATATTACAGATGGTCATGCGGCCTTCCATGCTTAAACCACGAATGGTATCGCCTGCGTATTCAACCGCGTAACCGGTACCACCGGCTGCTGAAGTTTTTGAGATGATATACAGGATGATATCCTTAGCGCCAACACCTTTTTGCAGTTGACCGTTCACCTCAATTTTCATACGCTTAGGGCGCGATTGCAGTAAACATTGGGTAGCCAACACCTGCTCAACCTGCGATGTACCTATACCGAACGCAATAGCGCCGAATGCACCGTGGGTTGACGTATGGCTATCGCCACAAACATAAGTACCGCCCGGGCGGGTAATCCCCAACTCAGGACCGATCACGTGTACAATGCCCTGGAAAGGGTGTCCTAATCCATAAAGTTCAACGCCAAATTCTGCACAATTTTTGGTCAGCATATCTACCTGGTAACGCGAAAGCTCTTCTTTAATGGGAAGGTGCTGGTCCCAGGTAGGCACGTTATGATCCGCAGTTGCTACAGTTTGTTTAGGCCTGAAAACAGGCAATCCACGCTTACGTAGCCCATCAAATGCCTGGGGGCTGGTAACCTCGTGGATAAAGTGTGTATCGATATATAATATGTCCGGGAAACCCTCCGCGCTACTGACGACGTGCGCATCCCAGATCTTATCAAATAATGTTTGTCCCATTTTATTAAGTCTTTAGTTCTAAGTCCTGAGTCTTAAGTCTCAAGTCAAAAGTAGTAAGTCTTAAGTAAAAAGTATTAAGCCGGGCCATTGCTGACTTTTGACTTAATACTTTTGACTTTAGACTTGGAAAAATTATGCTTCTACAGCCTGGTTTTCAGGGCGTAAACTGCGTACAGTTTTGCCGGCTTGCCACATTTCGCTATCGCGTAATTCAGCTAATTCGGCATCTAATTTTTCGCGGTAATCAGTTTTGCTGTTGCTATCAATAGAACGTTGTGATTCTACACCTGTTGCAACGCTGTTATATAAATCTTCAAATACTGGTTTGGTTGCATCACGGAATTTTTTCCACCAGTCTAACGCACCACGCTGTGCAGTGGTTGAGCAGTTGGCATACATCCAGTCCATACCGTTTTCGGCAACTAATGGCATTAACGATTGGGTTAACTCTTCTACCGTCTCGTTGAAAGCCTCAGAAGGAGAGTGACCTTTGCTGCGCAATACTTCGTACTGGGCGGCGAAGATCCCTTGAACGCAACCCATCAGGGTACCACGCTCGCCGGTTAAATCGCTATAAACTTCTTTACGGAAGTCAGTTTCGAACAAATAACCGCTACCTACGGCAATACCTAAAGCAATAACACGCTCTTGTGCTTTACCTGTAGCATCCTGGAAAATAGCGTAGCTTGAATTTAAACCACGACCTTGCAGGAACATACGGCGCAATGAAGTACCTGAACCTTTAGGCGCTACCAGGAATACGTCAACATCGGCAGGAGGGATGATACCAGTTTGCTCTTTAAAAGTGATACCGAAACCGTGAGAGAAGTATAATGCTTTGCCCGGAGTTAAATGTTTTTTAACGGTTGGCCATAAAGCAATTTGTGCAGCATCGCTAAGCAGGTAGCAAATAATGGTACCACGCTCTAAAGCTTCCTCAATTTCAAAAAGGGTTTCGCCGGGAACAAAGCCATCGCTTACCGCTTTATCCCATGATTTTGAATCTTTACGCTGACCAACAATTACGTTGATGCCATTATCTTTTTGATTTAACGCCTGACCAGGACCCTGAACACCGTAACCGATAACGGCAACTGTTTCATTTTGTAATACTTCCTGTGCTTTTGCTAAAGGGAACTCTTCGCGGGTTACTACATTCTCTTCAGTACCGCCGAAATTTAGTTTTGCCATGATTATTGTTTTTGTTTTTTGTGATTTCACCGGTTTTTAGGATGATTTCACGGATTGTTTTATTGTTAAATGTATATGTATAAATTTACTTTTTTACAATGATAACTATGCCCGACGCCCATCCCATTTTGGTAAGTACGAGGTCTTCCCGTTCATCAAGATAGTTTAATAACTGTGTTACCTTTTCGGCATGCCCATCGGGCCAGTTGGGTTGCGGTAGCATATCGTCGATAAAATAAATACCGCCTGATTCTACCATATCCAAAACCTCATCTAATAATTGGTATTTGCCGGGCATTGCATCGGCAAACACAAAGCTAAACTTTTGCGCCTTGTTTTGCGTGATCCAATCTGCAGCATCGGCACAAATCAGTTTCAGGCGTTTATCAACCCCAAATTCTCTTTGGCGATACTCAGGATAGTTTCATCATTATCTATCGATACCAAACTCGACGATGAGTCCATACCATCCAAAATCCAGGTAGTGGCTAAACCGGTACCAGTGCCAATTTCAAGAAATCTGCCGCCCGGTTTAGTAGCCGCCAATGTTTTGAGCAAAGAACAGGTCAGCACTTCAGATGCCATGGTAAAGCCGCTCGCTTCGGTGGCGTTTTTAATAGCTTCGTAAGCTGCCGGGTAATGTTGTTTTATTTGCTCTATCATTGTTATTCAAATTTGTCATTGCGAGGTACGAAGCAATCGCGGACTATGCGTAACCGCTCTGCCTCTTCGCGATTGCTTCGTACCTCGCAATGACAAGTTGGTGTTTACATCGTAAATACTTTCTGCCCTTTATTCAAGTACTCGTTCTCCATCACATCTTCGCCTGGTTCTAAACGCTCAAATTCACGTAATTTAGAGTTAAAGCCTTCGCTATCTTTAATAATGGCCACACGTGCACTGCGAACGAATTCGATCAGTCCGTATGGTTGCAGGATGTTGATCAGTGCATCGGTTTCTTCGCGGTGGCCGGTGGTTTCAAATACGGTGTAATCTTTACGGATCACCACCGCACGGGCACCATTCTCGCGTAATAAACGCTCAACACTTACCTGCTCGGCAATTACATCGGTTGATACCTTGTAAAGGGCCAGTTCCTGCCAGATCACATCAGCATTGGTATGGAAATATACTTTCAATACTTCCACCTGTTTTTCTATCTGGCGAGATAGTTTGCGTACCACCTCTTCCGATTCGTTAATAACGATATTGAAGCGGTGAATACCTTCAATCTCCGATGGCGAGGTGTTCAGGCTCACGATATTGATTTTGCGGCGGGTAAATATGATGGCAATACGGTTTAGCAAACCAACCTGGTTTTCGGTGTAAACCGTAATGTTAAATTCCTGTCTGATATTTTGATCTTCCATTTCTTTTTAGTCATTAGTCATTTCGCTTCGCTGTCATCGGTCATTAATATTAACCTTTAAGCTTTAGCCCTTTACCTTTAGTCTTACTTCAACCTGATCTCGCTTACGCTGCAACCTTGGGGCACCATCGGGAATACATTGTTCTCTTTAGTTACCATTACTTCCAGCAGGTACGATCCTTTGTGTTCCAGCATTTCTTTCAGCGCACTTTGCAGGTCGTCACGTTCAGAAATTGATTTTCCGTTGATGCCATAACCTTTAGCGACCATCACGAAATCAGGACTTTGAATATCAACGAAAGAGTAACGACGCTCGTTAAACAACTCCTGCCACTGGCGTACCATACCTAAGAAACGGTTGTTCAGGATCATGATCTTTACATCAATGCCTGACTGCATAATGGTGCCTAATTCCTGCAAAGTCATTTGGAAACCACCATCGCCGATAACTGCGACAACCGTACGTTCCTGTGCGCCAAATTTAGCGCCGATGGCTGCCGGTAGCGCAAAACCCATGGTACCTAAACCACCGCTGGTAACATTGCTGCGGGTTTTATTCAGCTTGGCGTAACGACAGGCCACCATTTGGTGCTGGCCAACATCTGTTACAATAATCGCTTCGCCTTTAGTCAGATCGTTTAATTGGTTAATTACTTCGCCCATGGTCATCTCGCCGCTGGTCGGGTTTAACTCGGCATCAATTACTTGCTCAACTTCAGCCTTTGTATATTCTGCAAACTTGGCTAACCACGCAGAGTGATCGTTAGATGCAATTAACTCCGTCAGCAGGGGCAGGGTTTCTTTACAATCGCCCCAAACAGGTACGGTTGATTTTACGTTTTTGTCGATTTCAGCTGGGTCAATATCCAGATGGACTACCTTAGCCTGTTTGGCATATTTATCTAAACGACCGGTAACACGGTCATCAAAACGCATCCCGATAGCAATCAGTACGTCGCATTCGTTAGTCAATACGTTTGGTCCGTAGTTACCGTGCATGCCCAGCATACCTACGTTTAAGGGGTGGTCTGTCGGGATAGCGCCCGCACCCAAGACGGTCCATGCTGCTGGGATACCACTTTTCTCTACAAAAGCTTTAAACTCCTGCTCGGCGCTGCCCAATATCACACCCTGACCAAACAGGATGAAAGGTTTTTTAGCCTGATTAATTAATTCAGCTGCCTGTTGGATGTATTCCTTACGGACAATTGGCTTCGGGCGATAGCTGCGGATATGATCGCAAGGGGTGTAGCCCTTAAAATTAAATAGCTGGATCTGCGCGTTCTTGGTGATGTCAATTAACACAGGTCCCGGGCGGCCGCTGCGAGCAATGTAAAAAGCTTTGGCAATTACCTCGGGTAACTCGTTAGCATCGGTTACCTGGTAGTTCCATTTGGTAACGGGGGTGGTGATGTTGATTACATCTGTTTCCTGGAAAGCATCGGTACCCAGCAAGTGCGCAAACACCTGCCCGGTGATACATACTAAAGGGGTACTGTCAATCTGCGCATCAGCCAAGCCGGTAACCAAATTGGTAGCGCCGGGACCGCTGGTAGCAAATACCACACCCACTTTACCCGATGTACGGGCATAACCCTGACCGGCGTGGATGCCACCTTGCTCGTGACGGACAAGGATATGGTTTAGTTTTTCCTTATAATCGAACAAGGCATCGTATATAGGCATAATGGCACCACCAGGGTAGCCAAAAATGGTATCCACACCTTCAGCAATCAGCGCCTCTAATAAAGCCACCGATCCTGAAACTTCTACTGATTCCTGTGATTTTACCTTTTGTTCGGTGATCTCACTGATTTCCTGTTGTGCTACTTCCATGTGTTTTATTTATTTCGGAATTCGGATTTTCGAATTCGGATTTATCATTTTGTTAATTAACCTTGTCATTGCGAGGTACGAAGCAACCGCGAACCATATCCGGTCTTGCATCGTTCGCGATTGCCGCGCTATCGCTCGCAATGACAAATGGGGCTTACTCCATCTCATCCGTCACGCAACCTTCTGCGGCACTGCTTACGGTTTTGGCATAACGGTACAGCAGGCCTTTGCTTACACGAAGCGCGGGTTGTTTGTATGCTGCACGGCGGGCGGCCAGTTCTTCGTCAGATATCATCAGATTGATGCTGTTGGTACGGGCATCAATTTCTATTCTATCCTCGTCTTTAACTAAACCTATGTTGCCGCCTTTATATGCCTCGGGGGTGATGTGGCCTACCACAAAGCCATGGGTACCGCCGCTAAAGCGACCGTCGGTGATTAACGCTACCGAGCTACCCAAACCGGCGCCAAATATGGCCGATGTAGGTTTCAGCATTTCCGGCATGCCGGGTGCGCCAACCGGACCCACATTGCGGATCACTACCACATCACCGGCTTTGACTCGGCCGCTCATAATACCATCAATCAGTTCAAACTCACCGTCGAACACGCGGGCTGGTCCTTCAAAACTTTCGCCCTCTTTACCGCTGATTTTGGCCACGCTACCGCCGGTAGCTAAGTTTCCATACAATATTTGTAGGTGACCTGTTGCTTTTATCGGGTTGCTTACCGGCATGATGATTTTTTGCTGATCGAAGTCGGGCAACGGCACATCGGCAAGGTTTTCGGCCAGTGTTTTACCGGTTACCGTTAAGCAGCTACCATCTAATAAACCTAAGCTCAGTAAGTATTTCATTACTGCTGGCACTCCGCCAATATTGTGCAAGTCTTCCATCAGGTATTTGCCGCTTGGCTTCATATCAACCAATACCGGGATACGGTTACTTACCGACTGTACATCGTCCTGCGTTAACTTAACGCCTACACTTTTAGCCATGGCTATCAGGTGCAATACCGCGTTGGTAGATCCGCCTAATACCATAATAGTTACTATCGCGTTTTCGAAAGCCGCGCGGGTCATAATGTCCGACGGTTTAATATCGCGTGCTAATAAAATCTTGATGGCTTTACCTGCCTCGATACATTCGGCTTTTTTCTCGTCGCTCAAGGCTGGGTTTGAAGATGAGTAAGGCAAACTCATCCCCATAGCCTCAATAGCCGAAGCCATGGTATTAGCCGTATAGATGCCGCCGCAGGCGCCGGCACTTGGACAGGCGTTTTTAACTACGCCCATAAAATCTTCAGGGGTGATGGTTCCGGCTATCTTTTTACCTAAGGCTTCAAAAGCCGAGACGATGTTCAGGTCTTCACCTTTCCAGTGACCGGGTTTGATTGTACCGCCGTACACCATAATAGAAGGGCGGTTTAAACGACCCATAGCCATAATGGAGCCTGGCATGTTTTTATCGCAGCCGGGCAGGGTGATTATACCATCGTAATACTGCGCACCGCCAACCGCTTCGATAGAATCGGCAATAATATCGCGACTTACCAGTGAGTAACGCATCCCTTCGGTACCATTGCTCATACCATCGCTCACGCCAATAGTATTGAAGATCAGGCCAACCATATCTTCGTCCCAGGTGCTTTGCTTTACAATTTTAGCTAAGTCGTTCAGGTGCATGTTGCAGGTGTTACCATCGTAACCCATGCTGGCAATGCCTACCTGCGCCTTTTTCATATCATCGTCGGTTAAGCCGATGCCGTATAGCATAGCCTGCGCGGCAGGCTGGGTAGGGTCCTGAGTTAATACTTTGCTGTACTTGTTTAGTTCTATCGCTTCGCTGGTTTCAGTCTGGCTCATGTTGGTTGTATATTTTATAATCGATCTTCATTTTTAAAAGGTACAGCAAAACCGTGTGATACACTATTTGGTTGTACGGGCTGGAGATCGGTTTTTGTTATAATTTGTATATCTGTAAGGTAGGCAGATGTCATGGTACGGACAATAGCAATACTGTGATTTTTTAAATAAGAATATAATATTGTTAATTTTAATTATTTAGAATTATATATCGTTAAAATATTAATTTAAGATATATAAAATTTATTGATTTATACCAAAGTTAAAATCGGTATTCGGTATGTATTGTATGCAAGCATAGTAAAGGGGGCGGATTTCGGCGTGAAATGAGGGTTTAGGTTGGAAATTATGTTGCAGATTTAGCCCTAAGGGTACGTAGATACGGATAATCAGACTTACGAAGTTTTTAAAACTTCGTAAGTCTTGTTCCTGGATGCCATTCACCTTAAACCCGATTGGCGGGAAAGCTTTTGCGTGAAATGGCTTGAGCAAGGGAAACAAAACTTGGACAGAAAGCGGGGCTACCGGCCGCCAAAAACACTAACCTTCATTTTCTATTTTTTAAATTTAACCACAAAGCACACAAAGACCTGCGGGGATAATAAAAAGCTAATCATACGTAATCAAAGCTTTGTGTTCTTTGTGATTCGTCGTTGCGCAAATCTTTGTGACTTTTGTGGTTAAATCGGCTGCGTTGCTCTGCATGCGACGAGATTGCCACGTCGCCCCACTTCAAAAACCCCGCCCGTCTGCTTCTCGCAATGACAAATAGGTGAACAAAAAAAGCCCTTTGATGAAAATCAAAGGGCTTTCGATATCTTAAAAGAAGCTTAGCGGTGAGTGATGCCTTCGGCTAATACAATTACTTTATTGTTGTTAGCTTCAACAACGCCGCCGTGGATTAAAAATACATCTTCTTTACCTGCACCACGTACAATTAATTTACCATCATCCAGTGTAGAGATGATAGGAGCGTGGTGGTTCAATATTTCAAATGATCCCATTGTACCCGGCAGGGTTACCGAATTTACTTCGCCTTCGAATACTTTTTTATCGGGAGTTAGAATTTCTAAAGTCATGTTGTTTTAGATTTGAGATGTGAGATATGAGATGTGAGACAGCAAAGTCCCTAATCTCAAATCTCAAATCTCGTGTCTCATATCTAATTAAGCGTTCGCTTCTGCTAACAGTTTTTTACCTTTTTCAATAGCATCTTCAATGCTGCCTACTAAGTTAAATGCTGCTTCAGGGTATTCGTCAACCGCGCCATCCATAATCATGTTGAAACCTTTGATGGTTTCTTTAATGTCAACCAATACACCTTTTAAACCGGTGAACTGCTCGGCCACGTGGAATGGCTGCGAAAGGAAACGTTGTACACGGCGTGCGCGCGATACGGTTTGCTTATCTTCTTCAGAAAGCTCATCCATACCCAAAATCGCGATGATATCCTGTAACTCTTTGTAGCGTTGCAGAATTTCTTTTACGCGTTGTGCAGTATTGTAGTGCTCGTCACCTAAAATAGCAGCGCTAAGGATACGCGAAGTAGAATCCAATGGATCTACCGCTGGGTAAATACCAAGCTCGGCAATTTTACGTGAAAGTACGGTAGTAGCATCTAAGTGGGCAAATGTTGTTGCCGGTGCAGGGTCGGTCAAGTCATCCGCAGGTACGTAAACAGCCTGTACAGATGTGATTGAACCACGTTTGGTTGAAGTGATCCGCTCCTGCATCATACCCATCTCGGTAGCAAGAGTCGGTTGGTAACCTACCGCTGAAGGCATACGGCCTAACAACGCTGATACCTCAGAACCTGCCTGGGTGAAACGGAAGATGTTATCGATAAAGAATAAGATATCGCGGCCTTTACCTTCAGCATCACCATCGCGGAAATATTCGGCCAGGGTTAAGCCTGATAAAGCCACACGTGCACGCGCACCAGGAGGCTCGTTCATTTGGCCGAATACGAAAGTAGCTTTCGATTCTTTCATTTCCTCCATGTCAACGGTTGATAAGTCCCAACCGCCTTCTTCCATCGAGTGCATGAATTTATCGCCGTATTTAATAATGCCTGATTCAAGCATCTCGCGCAAAAGGTCATTACCTTCACGTGTACGCTCGCCAACACCAGCAAATACAGATAAACCTGAATATGCTTTAGCAATGTTGTTGATCAGCTCCTGAATTAATACTGTTTTACCAACACCGGCACCACCAAACAAACCAATTTTACCACCTTTTGCATAAGGCTCTAACAAATCGATAACCTTGATACCTGTAAAAAGCACTTCAGATTCTGTTGATAGATCTTCGAAACGGGGAGGTTGGTTGTGGATAGCACGGCCGCCTGTTTTATCAAGGGCAACCAGGCCGTCAATAGGATCGCCAACCACGTTAAATACACGGCCTTTAATTGAATCGCCAACGGGCATGGTAATGGCAGCTTCCAAATCGGTAACCGGCATGCCACGCAGCAAACCATCGGTCGAGTCCATTGCAACGGCACGTACGCGGTCTTCGCCTAAGTGCTGCTGAACTTCAAGAATAATTTTTTGTCCGTTGTCCTTGGTGATCTCCAAGGCGTCAAAGATACGGGGCAGGTGAGCATCGTCAGCAAAGCTAACGTCAACTACCGGGCCGATGATCTGAGATATTTTTCCAATATTGGGCATAAATAACCTGGTATTTAAAGTATGTTGTTAAACCGTTGGCGCCCTTGCTACAGGGTGCTATTTTAGTGGTGCAAAGTTATGGTTTAAAATTGATATTAAAATACCTGTGTTGAAATTTTTTACAGGTATTTCTCCACTACAATAATACAGGTGTTCGATATCCAAAATTTTGCTATTTACAGGCTTAAAAACAGTGGTTGGCCAGCGCTTGTAACATTTAGGTAGCCCGCTAATCTAAATATCGTACAAGTGTCTCAAGCGAGGTATTGACACCATTATTTTAATCCCGGCGTTTGTTATTGCCGTCTAAAATTATTTACTTCAACTTTTATAAAACTTAAGCCCAATACCACATCCGCTAATTATGAAAAGTACACTTATCGCTTTTTTGCTGCTTGTAAGCCAGCTAACCATTGCGCAAATACCTCAGCCCGGTAAAAATACTTATGTAAATGATTTTGCAGGGGTGTTAACGCCCGCGCAGATTGTTAACCTCAATCAAAATATCGCTGATCTGGAAAAACTTCACAAAGTGCAGTTAGCCGTAGTTTTAACCGATAAAATTCCGACAGGTTACACTATTAAACAATTTGCGGTGCAAATAGGCCAGCAATGGCATATCGGGAACGATCAGCGCGGGATAGTTTACGTCGCTGCTATTGGCCAGCGTAAACAAAGCATACAGGTTGGAAAAGGTTTGAACAAGATTTTCACCGCCGATCAATCGCAGGAGATGCTGAAAGCGCTCAAATCATCTTTCAGGAAAAAGGACTATAAAGGTGGCCTTGATATTTTAATTGATGATATTAATAACGCTGTCCCGGTTGCCGAAGGCGCTAAGCAAGCGCAAGCTGGTCAAACTCAACCGGTCGCAGCGGATGTATCAGCCGAGTCTGATAGTGACTTTCCCTTTAATATCATCGTTTTTGTTGTACTGGCTGTGATTATTATTATAGTAGTCATGTTTATTCGGAGTAGAAATAGAGTTGCAAATTTGACTGCTCAGCGTAACAGGGGCCAATCTTATGGTTATTACGACGTTCCACCGGTTAATAATCCATATGGCGATCCTGGTTCCTATCAGCAGACCGACCATACAGTGCGCAACATTGCAACCGGTATTGCGGCAGGCGCTGCCGCGGCGTACCTGGCCGATGAGTTAATGAATAACGATAATAATGACGATTACCTGCAACGATTTAACGATAACGGTGGTGACGGATTTGATGATAGCGCAAGCAACAATAGCTTTAACAATGATAGTTCTTTCGATGATAGCAGTTCTTCGCAAAGGAACGATGCGGGAAGTTGGGGCGATTGGGGCGGTTCGTCGGATAGTTCAGGCGATAGCGGGTTTTCAGATTCATCCGATAGCGGCGGTTCATCTGATTGGTAGGTTAATTAGCTTATAGCATTTAGGTGTAAAAAGAATAAAATGGTTGTGTTTTTGGCAGACTAAATGTTTTTCTTTGCGTAACGAAACAAACATCCAACATCCTATGAGCTTACAAATTGGCCAGCAGGCCCCCGAATTTTCACTGATTTCGGACGAAATCAAATCTGTTTCCCTATCCGACTTTAAGGGCAAAAAAGTAGTGATCCATTTCTTCCCGCTGGCATTTACCGGTGTATGTACCGCGCAGCTTTGCGCCATGCGCGATCAGTTTGGGTACTACGAGGGGTTGAACGCACAGGTCTTGGGCATCTCTGTCGATTCGCCTTTTTCGCTGCAAAAATTTAAGGCCGAAAATAACTACCAGTTTCCGCTGTTGTCAGACTTTAATAAAGAAGTATCTGCAACGTATGATTGTTTATACACCGAATTTGTTATGGGATTTAAAGGAGTATCTAAACGTTCGGCCTTTGTTTTAGATGAAGATCACAAAATTATTTACGCCGAGGTGTTAGAGTCGGCAGGAGATTTGCCTGATTTTGAAGCTATTGCCGAAAAGGTGAAATAATTTTGAAAAAATATTTCGACGGATTGCAAAATTATTCTATTTTTGCAGTCCGTTAAAAAAGGGACGGAATTATAAGTAAACAATCCTTTTTAACACGCATTTGTAGCTCAATTGGATAGAGCATCTCACTACGGATGAGAAGGTTTGGGGTTCGAATCCCTACAAGTGCACTTTTTAAGTCTAAAGTATCAAGTCGGAAAGTCTTTAGACTACAGACCTTGGCCTAACAACTTCAGACAAACGACCTATCGAGCCTTTCTGTATATCATGTACCGAAAGGCTTTTAACTTTAAACAAAGGATGCTAAACTTAGTATTGTTTGGCCCGCCCGGGGCCGGTAAAGGTACGCAATCTCAAAAACTTATTGAAAAATATGGGTTGATACATCTATCAACAGGAGATTTACTGCGTGGTGAAATTAGCCAGGGAACAACCTTAGGTTTAGAAGCTAAAAAGCTGATGGACGCAGGTTTATTAGTACCTGACGAGGTGGTTATTGGTATGATCAGTAATAAACTGGACGCCAATAAAGATGCTAAAGGCTTTATTTTTGATGGTTTCCCCCGCACAGTAGCACAGGCCGCAGCGTTGGATGAACTATTGGAGACTAAAGAAGAAGCGATCTCAGGTATGATTGCTTTAGAGGTGAATGATGATGAATTAGAGCATCGTTTATTGTTAAGAGGTAAAGATTCGGGCAGGCCGGATGATGCCAACCCGGAAGTGATTCGCAAGCGCATTGTAGAATATAACAACAAAACAGCGCCTGTTGCTGATTTTTATAAAAAACAAAACAAGTTTACCAGCATTAATGGTATAGGTACTATCGATGAAATTTTTAGCACGATAGTAACTGTTATTGCAGGATATTAGTCCGAAAGTCGGAAAGTCCGGAAGTCCGAAAGCAGGAGGTAATATTGTCTCTTTCTTTCGGACTTTTAATTTAAGCTGAAGTTTGACAGTAGAAAAGTTCGAAGGGTAGAAGGTATTGCTTCTTTCTTTCGGTCTTCCCGACTTTCGGACTTCCTAACTCAAATAATATGTCTCAAGGTTCAAATTTTGTCGATTACGTAAAGATCTGTTGCCGTTCCGGCAAAGGTGGTGGCGGTTCAACGCACTTACATCGCGATAAGCTGACATCAAAAGGTGGTCCCGATGGTGGCGATGGCGGTCGCGGTGGCCACGTTATTGTAAAAGGTAACGCCCAACTATGGACCTTGCTGCACCTTAAGTTCCGTAAACACGTAATTGCCGGCGATGGCGATTCGGGCGGAAGCAGCTTAAGCACCGGCAAAACCGGTCGTGATGAGATCTTGGAGGTACCGCTGGGTACCATCTGCAAAAACGCGGAGACTGACGAGATCTTATTCGAAATTACCAAAGACGGAGAGACCAGGATTATTACCAGCGGTGGCCGCGGTGGCCAGGGTAACTGGCACTTTAAATCGCCGACAAACCAAACGCCGCGCTTTGCTCAACCCGGCGAAAGCGGTAAAGAGGAATGGAATATCCTTGAACTGAAATTATTGGCCGATGTAGGTTTGGTAGGTTTCCCTAATGCGGGTAAGTCTACTTTGTTATCAGTTGTATCGGCAGCTAAGCCGGAGATTGCCGATTACGCCTTTACAACCATCGTTCCTAATTTAGGTATCGTTGCTTACCGCGATAATAGATCGTTTGTTATGGCCGATATCCCGGGCATTATAGAAGGTGCATCGCAAGGTAAGGGCTTAGGCATCCGTTTCCTGCGCCATATCGAACGTAACTCGGTGTTGCTATTTATGATCCCGGCCGATACCAGCCGTTCTATTAAAGAAGAATACGAGATCTTACTGAACGAACTGGAGCAATACAACCCCGAACTAATGCACAAACCACGTGTATTAGCCATCACCAAAAATGATTTGCTGGATGAGGAATTGCAAGCCGAAATGAAAGCTGAATTACCTGCCGATCTTCCATCTGTATTTATCTCATCTGTAGCCCAAAAAGGGATTACTGAACTGAAAGATTTACTTTGGAAGGAAATTAATTTGAATCCAAAAGTAGGGGATACAGATAAGCAAGAATAAAATATATCATATAAAAGCGAAAGGCGATTCCAAAAAGGATCGCCTTTCGCTTTTAATTTCAGTCATGGCTGGCTTGCGCTCGTCTGTGACGAGTGCTTAATCTGGTTTCGCGTTTGCGACGCATCTTCTTGCGATACAATCGCAACACCAAATTAAGCACTCGTTATAAACGAGCGCAAGTATTTCTTCGCTAATTATTATAAGCCTTCAAATCCAACTTATAATTAACTCCCAACACTTTTGGATCAACCTCCACTGTCAACGTTTTAACTTCGCCCTGCATTAACGAGAAATAACCATCGCTGAAAAACGCCGGCAAAATCTGCGCACCTTTATTATTTAACATTTGCGCACGAATAGCCAAGGCCGCAGCGCTTGTCGATTTGTTGGTGATGTTATAAATAAGCAGTTTATTTACTCCATTCTTAGCGATAGTTACTTTAGGCGCACTTACAGATAAATTTGAGCCAACAGATGGCATCTTGTTAATAGCCGTATAATCCAGGTAAGTATTACTCAGCCAGTAAAAGTTTTCGGATACGATATGCCCGTTGGCATCACTCAGTTTCAGTTTTAGGAAATGAGTAGCAGATAAGGCCGGCCTATCCGCCGCACTTTCAAAAGCTAAAAAAGCTTCGGTGGCTGATGTTGCCTTTACATTCAGTTTCTTCTTTTGCAGATAGCCTGGTGCCGGCTTGCCATCTATATTGTAAACCGTGGCTTCAGCGGTCAGGCCGTTGATATCGTAGGGCTTGTTATTTATAATCTTGACAGAATTAGTGGCGGCATTCCATTGTATATGCAGCGGTTCGCAGGCTGTTTTTGCGCCGAAGTAAGCGCCTGTCAGGTCGTAATAGTAATCGTAGGTCTGCCAAATCATACTCGGGTAGGCCGATTGGCTCATCCACATCAGCATGCCGCTGGCATCCTTCCACATGTGGTCGTTCCAGCTTTCAAACATGGCTTTGGTTACTTCCACATTCATTAGTTGGGCTTTCTTACAGAAGTCCTCAATGGATGTTGTGGTGCCGTAGCTTTTGTTAATATCACCCACGTATTTTGCAGGTGCAGCACCGCCGCCCAAAGCGCCATCTGTACTGAAATAATGCCGGGCCCACATATTGGTTTTGCTGTTGACCGATTCGGGCGTTGGCGGCACCCAATAATCCTTAGGCATAAACTTTTTAAAGCTCTCAATATTTACAAAAGCCGCCGCGCCCAATTCACTGCGTAAGCCGTAACTACCGTGCGAGAACAGATAGCCATTTTTAGGATCAGTAAAATAACTTTTAGGATCGGTATTGGCCCAATTACCGCTTCCGGACAGCATGTGGCTGCCACCATGGATAGAGAAGTTAGGGTTAGTCGGCCCGGCGTTTGACCGGTCGATATACAGTTTATCATCCCCATCATTTTCGTGAATGGCGTTTTTAATCACCATGCTCAGCGGACTGGTCGGGCTGCCCTGCGGCAATCCTTCGTTAGCGCCGCACCAAATGGTGATAGATGGGTGGTTACGTAGTTTTTTCACCTTGGCGATGGCGTTAATCTTAAACACGCCCAGACTATCAATCGGCCCGAAGTTGTTCAGCCAAAAATCATCCCAAACCATTATGCCGTACTTATCGCAGTAATCGTAAAAAGCTTCGTCAGTAACTTCGCCCGTCCAGTTACGGATCATGTTAAAATTCATCTCCTGGTGAAAACGAATGCGCGGATCGTAATCCTTGTCCCGTACCTTCAGCATATAATCGCTCATGCCCCAGTTGCCGCCTTTTATCAGGATAGGCACATCGTTCACATAAACTCGTAGCGGTCCGTTCAGGGCAGTAGTATCCGAAGTTACTTTACGGATGCCGAAACTTTTGGTAATGATATCTGATGCAGTTGTACCGGTTACAAAACTTGCCGTGCAGGTGTACAGGTATTGCGTACCATCGGCCTTACCGCCGTAACCGTTGGGCCACCAAAGCTTAGGGTTTTTAATGCTCAGCTGCGGGAAGGTACTTTTATCATAACTTACGGTCCTATCGGTATTCGCGCTGAGTGTTATAGCAGTGCCATTCACAACGATATTTCCCGGATTAATCACCAATTTAACATGCCCGTTTACCGCCTTATCGGTGGAATTGTTCAGTTGTACATTCACCGTTAATTCCGCCAGGTTTTTATTGGGGAGTTTAGTACTTACCCAGGGGGCATTAAGGCTTACTGGTCCGCTTAGGCTCAGGTAAACCGAATCAGTTAAACCGCTATTTAAGCCCGGTACAGCCGGCATCCAATCCCAACTGCCGCTGCTTAAATAGGTCGGCGCTTCACGATTGGCTAGGCCGTGCGATGTATTTGGCGTGAAAACCAAAACCGCCAGTGCATTAAGCTTGGTTTTACTGACCAGATCGGTAATGTCATACTTCCGCTTATCGGCCAGGCCATTAACAGTGCCGATGTGTTTACCATTTACATAAACCTCGCCACGTTTGTTAATCCCATTAAAATTTAACCAAACCCGTTTGTCTGCTGTAATACCCGCTGCCGAAAACTCGGTTCGGTACCAATAAGGCTTGTTGTATTTAGTCGCATCCACCTTGTAAATATTCTCAGCATAATCAGGATCGGGTTCTTTACCAGCTGCTACGTAAGAATAAAATATCGTAGCGGGAACCACGGCGTTAACCCAACCAGTAGTTTTAAAACCATTTGTAGAAATTTCAGCAGGAGTGGAGTTAACATCGCTCTGTGCTGTCAATTTCCATTTTAATTGTGGGATGCGAGTTTGCGCTTCCGCGGATAATTGTAGAACAAAAAGCCCAAGGGCGGCAGTAAATAACCGGTAAATATTTTTCATTGATGAAGCAAAAAGTACGTTGCTAAATAGGTTTGCGCCGCAAGTTAATGATTTTGCTAAATCGATTTATAAATATGTTGAAATAATTTACGCATAACTAATCCTGTGAAAAAATTGTTAGTTATGTCATGGTTACGGCGTAAAAAGTCGCGCTTCCCCTCTTGAGAGGGGTCAGGGGTGTGTCATTCATTTTGCAAAGCGCAAAGGACACACCCCTATGAAAGTTTCTGCTTGTCATCTATTCACCGCATCCCCTCTCAAGAGGGGAAACTTCTGATCGTGCTTATTTCCCCAACACCACTTCAAATTTAATAGCCCGGCCTTTTTCAACCGTATAAGTCTGCCCGCCATCTTTACTGTAACTTTCAACACCGTTCAATTTACCCGCATCGCGATAAGCGAAACCGTAAACGCCGGTGGTTGTAGCCGAACTTAGTACAATGCAGTAAGTCTGCCCCATGGTAACGTTCAGTTTGGGATGGATAGCTACATTTTTTGCTGACCAGCCCATTGCGCTTGCGGGAATAATATCAGTACTTAAAGCATCGCCCTCAGGTTGGCCGTTTTGATTAGCTTTAAACACCGCAACCTGTAAGCCAGCATCAGGGTAACCGTTTTGAAAAGTAGTTAAAGTGATAGCTGTCACCTTGCGCGAGTGCAGGGCTGTAAATGATTGTGCCCGCCAAATGTTTTTGCTGATATCGCCATGGGTGCTGAAATCATCGGCAGTACGGGCAACTATGGGTTTATTATTTGATGGGTCGATTTTAAAAGGTGTGGAGCAATTCATGGGGATGATGGAGCCGTCGGCGTTGAACTTTAAAGGCGCCCAGTAATAGTTGGCCAGGGCCTCGTTTTTAGCGCCGTTGTTCCATAAATCGCTGCCGAAAATAAACACCGTTCCCGATCCTAATTTTATAGTCGATACAAACGATGGTTGCCCGCCGCAAGAGTTATCGCTGATCTTTTTACTTTCAGACCATGGCCCTAAAGCCGATGTTGCCGTTTTGTATGATGCACCCGTGCCCGAACAATAACCGCAGTTAGGGTCCGAATAAACCACATAATAAATGCCATTCCGTTTAAACATACCCGGTGCTTCGGTGCGGGTTTTGGTGACAGCGTTAGATACTTCGCCGGTGCCGGTCAGGTAATCGGCAGATAGTTTTTCTATTACGATAGAACCTCCGGCACGCCAGTCGGTATAGGCCAGGTAAGCGGTGCCGTCATCATCAATAAATGTGTCGTGATCGCCATTGTTCAATCCGCCTGCCGGGGAGCTGGCGTTAACAGCTAATTTAGGTTCGGCAACTTCGGCAAACGGCCCAACCGGACTTTTGGCGGTGAATACCCTATACCCCGAAACGTTATCGTAAACGTTGATCCAAAGCACATACAGACCTGTTTTTTTGTTGAAGATGACGTGTGGGCGAAAACAGCCATAAGTATTACCATTACAGCGGGTTTGCCATACAGGCGTTTGGGCATCGAACAAGAAACCGCGGTCGGTCCAGTTCACCATATCGGTTGATGAATAGCTTTTAAAGCCGCAAAAAGCTGCGTTTTTATTTTGCCAGGCAAAGCCGCAATCGTAACTGGTCCCATACAAATAATACACGCCGTTAAACAGCGCAATCTCGCCGTCGTGCGCGTCAATGGCATCGCCAACGGTGCTGAAGCGGGTAATTTGCTTGCCATTCTTGGTAAAATTACTGACAGTTGCCGGCACTGCTTTACGTTTGGATTGCGCTGATGCCCTTATTTGCGCGAAGCATAAACAAACGGTAATAAAGGTAAGGGCAGCTATTTTTCTCATGGTTGATTTTGGTTTGATGATGACAGATAGGGATGGCAATAAAAGTAAATAAATATATTAAGATGTTATATTGCAGCTCGACACCAATTATAAAACCGGGCTTATCTTGCTTATGTTGTTAAGCACAGGGCGGCTGATACATCTGTAAAATGAAAACCAATTGTATAAAAACGCTTTGCCTTGCGGCGATGAGTGCGGGCTTTTTGGGGTTTGCCCATCCTTCGTTCGCGCAGGTGAGCAAGTTGAAGGTCGGTTTTGTGCATCCGCCAAATTCGGCTAAACCGGGTGTCTACTGGTATTTTATGGATGGCAATATGTCGGCTAAATCAATCACTTCCGATTTGGAAAGCATGAAGAAGGCGGGTATCGGTAATCTGGTGTTTCTGGAGGTAAACGTAGGTATTCCCCGCGGGCCGGTTGATTTTTTAAGTCCGGAGTGGCAGAATCTATTTGCCCATGCCGTGCGCGAAGCCAAACGTTTGGGTATTGAAATTACCTTAGGCATTGGCCCGGGTTGGACGGGGAGCGGCGGGCCATGGGTACCGGCTGCGCAATCTATGCAGCATTTAGTTAGCAGTACGGTTACAGTAGAGGGCGGGAGTAATCAAACCATCAACCTGCCTGTCCCCAAACCTAAAGCGCCTTATTTTGGCGAAGGTGCATTTACACCCGAACTAAAAAAACAATGGAACGATTTTTACGAGGATGTTGCCGTGCTGGCCTATCCAGCGCCTGTTGTCGCATCTGCCAAAATAAAGGATATTGATGAAAAGGCGCTGTATTATCGTGCGCCATACTCCTCAGTACCGGGGACAAAGCAATACCTGCCGTCAACTGCTGATTACACAGCTACTCCGCAAGGTTCAGCAATTGACAGATCAAAAATCATAGATCTGACCGGCAAACTATCGCCGGATGGCAAATTGAATTGGACGCCACCTGTCGGTAAGTGGACAATTACGCGTTTAGGAAAGCGTAACAACGGCGCAATCACCCGTCCTGCTCCTGTGCCGGGTTTAGGTTTCGAAGCTGATAAGATGGACACCGTCGCCCTTTTAGCACATCTGGATAATTACGTAGGCAGGTTGATTAGAAAGACCGGTAAGCCCAATCCCAAAGATGCCGGCGGTTTGAAAAAGCTGCACATGGATAGCTGGGAAATGGGCTCGCAAAACTGGACGGGCAATTTTCGCGAGGAGTTTAAGAAGCGTCGGGGATATGATCCGCTGCCTTACTACCCGGTTTATGCCGGCGATGTTGTGGAAAGTACCGAGATCAGCGAACGCTTTTTGTGGGATTTGCGCCAGACTGCACAGGAATTGGTGTTAGAAAATCATGCGCTGGCGGTTAAAAATTACGCGCACAAACTGGGACTGCAATTATCTATTGAACCGTATGATATGAACCCCACCGCAGATTTGGAATTAGGTGCTGTGGCGGATGTTCCGATGGCCGAATTTTGGAGCAAGGGCTTGGGCTTTAATTCATCGTTCAGCTGTATCGAGTCAACCTCTATCGGTCACGTTAACGGCAAATCGCTGATCCCGGCTGAGGCATTTACCTCACAAAATGACGAGGGCTGGAAACAATATCCCGGCGCTATGAAAAACCAGGGCGACTGGGCTTTTGCTACAGGCATTAACCGTTTTGTATACCATACTTTCCAAAATCAATTTTTGGCAGATAGCCTGCGCCCCGGCGCAACCATGGGGCCTTACGGTGTACACTGGGACCGAAACCAAACCTGGTGGCCAATGGTTGGCGGCTATCACGATTATATTTCGCGCTGCCAGTATATTTTGCAGCAGGGAACTTCAGTAGCTGATGTTTTGTATCTGACGCCTGAAGGGTCGCCGCATGTGTTCCGACCACCTTCATCGGCGATGGATGGCGATGTGGTGCTGCCTGACCGTAAAGGGTATAACTTTGATGGTTGCTCGCCCGGTCAATTGTATAAAGCCAGTGTGAAGGATGGAAAGATTATCTTTCCGGGAGGGGCAAGTTATCGGTTATTGGTTTTGCCTGCTGTGCAGACTATGACGCCTGCTTTGCTGAAGAAGATCAGCGCGTTGGTAAGCGCGGGTGCTACCGTTGTCGGCGCGCCACCGGTTAAATCTCCATCGCTTGTGGGGTATCCGACTTGTGATGTGCAGATCAGCAGCCTGGCAAAATCTATTTGGGGCGGATTAACAGCTCCGGCACAGCAAACTATGCATCCTTATGGCAAAGGCGAAGTAATTTGGGGTGGCGAATTGAGTACCCAGATCAATGATTTGTATCCGGAATACGATCTCACTGCCGCCATCTTAAAATCAATGAATGTGCCGCAGGATTTTGTAGCGAATGGCGATTTAAGGTATACTCATCGCACAGTTGACGGCAGCGATATTTACTTTGTATCAAACCGGACCGACCACGTTGTTGAAACCAATGCAACCTTCCGCAGCCATGCAGGTAAACCGCAATTATGGGACGCGATGAGGGCTGAAATAAGGCCGTTGAGTGAGTATCTGGTGAAAGTCGAAACTACTGTCATCCCGATAAAATTAGCGCCGTATCAAAGCTATTTTGTGGTGTTTACAAAGGAGCCGATGCCAGCATCCGCGAAAGCGAAAAATTTTGCCGGCGAAAAGATAGTTCAGACTTTGGCAGGCCCATGGCAGGTATCTTTCGACCCGAAATGGGGCGGGCCCAAGCAGATTGAATTTGATGAATTGGGCGATTGGACAATGCGACCTGAAGACGGTATTAAATATTATTCGGGCACGGCGGTGTATCGTAAATCGTTTAATCTGGATAGGTCCCTGCTATCGCCGAAAGGCAAAAAAATAAGTATTGATTTGGGCGAGGTTTACAATATGGCCAGGGTAAAAGTAAACGGTAAGGATTTGGGGATCGTCTGGACAGCGCCGTGGAGTGTAGACGTTAGTCCGGCGGATTTAAAAGAGCATAATCAATTAGAGATTGAGGTAATTAACCTTTGGCCCAACCGCCTTATTGGCGACGAAAACAAGCCGGATGATGGTCCGAAAAACGGCCGTTTGCCGGATTGGGTATCGCAAGACAAGCCACGTACCAGCGGGCGCTATACGTTCTCTACTTACCGGTTTTATAGTAAAGATTCGCCATTGTTAAAATCGGGTTTGTTGGGACCGGTTACTATTAAGCAAAGTTTATAAATGATGAAAGACAGCGGTTTAAAAATAGGATTATTCGGTATTGGGTTGGATGTTTACTGGGATCAGTTTACCGGATTGAAAACAAATTTGGAAGGTTACCTGGATCAGCTCAGCGCAAAGTTTAGCGATTATCCGGTAACGGTGGTTAATGCCGGGCTGGTAGATACCGTAGATAAAGCTTTTGAAACCGGCAAGCTCTTTAGGCGGGAAGATGTTGGGATTATCTTTTTATATGTGGGTACCTATGCGTTATCATCAACCGTGTTGCCGGTGGTGCAGCGGGTTAACGTGCCGGTAATTATACTGAACCTATCGCCGGAAGCTGCTATTGATTACGGCACCTTTAATAACCTGAACGACCGCACCAAAATGACCGGCGAGTGGCTGAAATATTGCTCGGCCTGCCCGGTGCCGGAGATTGCCAATGTGTTTAAACGCACGGGAATTAAATTTCACCAGGTAACTGGCATGCTGAATAACGACCCGGAAAGCCTGAGAGAGATTACCGAGTGGATTGAAGCCGCTAACGTGGCTAATGTAATGCGCTATAACCGCATGGGCTGCATGGGTAGCTACTATTCGGGTATGATGGATATTTATACCGATTTAACCCTGCAGGCCAAGTATTTCGGCGGGCATTTTGAACACGTAGAGGTTGATGAATTGACGGCGATAAAAGAAGCTGTGAATGATGCTGATATTGCTAACCGCGTTGCCGAGTTTAAACAACAGTTTGAGATTCAGGATGATTGTTCGGCCGATGAATTGGACCGGGCGGCACGGACTTCTGTAGCGATGGATCAACTGGTTGCAAAATATCAGTTGGGTTCGTTTGCCTATTATCATAAAGGCACAGGTAATCCGGGGAATGCCGATACCATGAGTTCAATTATCTTAGGTAACTCCTTGTTAACAGGGAACGGAATCCCCGTTGCCGGGGAATACGAAATTAAGAACGCCCAGGCCATGAAGATTATGGACAGCTTAGGCGCGGGCGGTTCGTTCACGGAGTATTATGCCATGGATTTTAACGATGACGTGGTATTGATGGGGCATGATGGTCCCGGCCACATGGCGATTGCCGAAGGAAAAATTAAAGTTAAACCCTTACAGGTTTATCATGGTAAAGTAGGCAGCGGTCTCTCGGTTGAAATGGCGGTTAAACACGGACCTATTACCTGCCTTTCGGTAGTGGAGAAAGGCAACGGCGAACTGATGCTGCTGGCCGCCGAAGGTGAATCTGTAGCAGGCCCGATATTGGAGATTGGCAATACCAACAGCCGTTATCGTTTCCCGATAGGGGCACGACGGTTTGCTAACGATTGGAACAGCCACGGCCCTGCCCACCATTGCGCGGTAGGAGTAGGGCATATTGCAAGTAAACTGGAAAAACTGGCCGCTATTTTAAATATGGAAATAGTTAAGGTTTGCTAAATTATTTGCGGCGCATAGGCTGTGCCTGGCGATAGGTTAAACTGCGCCAAACCCATTCTAACGGGCCGAATAAGTAATATTTCAACCAAATTGGACTGATGATTAATTGCAAAGCCCAGATCCCGGCAACTATGTAGTATAGCTGATAGTATTGAAACTCGGCAAAGTAATTAAGTCCGTACCCGAAAAAGATCAGTGTACAAAGTACCGTGTGCATTACATAATTGGTAAAAGCCATTTGGCCCACGGCGGCTAAGCGGGTGGTTAATGATTTCCAGATAGATGCGCGAAGGATCAACAAAATCACGCTTGCGTGCGCCATTACTAAAAACATCCTTTGAAAAGGATAGATCAATCCCCACCAGGATACGGTGTGGGTTTCCAGATAGGTAATAGCCGCGGCGCTGCCGGTTGGTTGCTGCATGTTGTGCCAGTAATCTAAAATAACTAATGGCAAGCCGATGCCGTAACCAATCAGAGCGGTAAGGCGGTATTGTTTGCTGGTCCACTCGCCGGTGAAGAATTTCCATTTGTACATGGCCATACCTAACAGCATCAGGGCTAAAATATCACCAATTTGTAACAGGATATATTTGGTTTGATAACTCCAAACCAGCGGGCGAATGTAGCTTCCTACATCTGTGTACGATCCTTTCATCAGTGCGGTGTGCATATCTATTTCTACCTTGTTAGGCAAAAACTCCTTCTCTATATCCTGCCATGCAGTTACTGCGGCAGCTTGCGTAGGCGTTAATGTTTTGCCACTTTTTTGCAGAGCAATGGCCGCGTTATAATCTAAGCGTTGGGTACGCACGTGTATAAAAAACAACGTGCTGCCTACAAAGCCAATAATGGCTACAATAGGTACACCCCAAACCAGGTATTTAGCTTTCATCCTGCGGAACAGGAACGCCAGCATACCTATCATCCCGTAGAAATATAAGATGTCGCCCATCCAAAGTAATACGTGGGCATGGATTAATCCAAACACCACCATCCAGCCCATGCGGCTGAAAAATAGGGCTTTAAAAGGATGGCCATTTTCTTCTTTCCGTTTGGTAAACAACAGAATGCCCGCGCCAAATATCATCGAAAATAGAGCGCGCATCTTGCCCTCAAAAAGCACCGTAATCACCGCATCAGTCCAAAAGTTGGGGCTGTGGATATTGCCATGGTAAGCATCGGCAAAACGCTCGGGCAGGGCAAAGTAGGGGATATTCATCATCAGGATGCCCAATAGGGCAACTCCTCGAAGCGTATCGATGGCAGTGATCCGGTCGGACTGCGCAACCGGCGAGGCTTTAGAAAGATTAGTTGGTGTTGACATGAAAAGTGATATGGTTGCGCCAATGTAAGATATTAATGCGGATATTTTTTACTCAGTTTATTGAAAATCAATGTTTACAGCATCTTAATATCATATATCAAAAACATTTAATAAATTGACAATCGATTTAAAACCCTATCAACAAATGAAAAAACAATTGCTAATTGTGGTATGCCTGTTTGCACTAAGCATTACCGTAGCCAACGCGCAAACACCCCAGGAACAAGCTAAATCACTACTGAAAACAGCCATTAAGCTGGAAGATGAGGAAGAGAAATACGATGAAGCCCTGATCTTAATAAAAGAGGCGCAAAAGCTTGATCCGGAAAATTATACTTACCCTTTTGAACTGGCCTATACCTACGCTAAGAAAAAAGAATATCAGAAAGCAGTTGATTGCCTGGAACCTTTATTGAAGCATAAGGATGCAACTGACCAAACTTATCAGGCCCTTGGCGATGACTATGATTACCTGGGTCAGCGTGAAAAAGCACTTCAAACTTATAACCGGGGCTTGCAATTATACCCTAACAGCGGCCGAATTTATGCGGAACTGGGCAACACTTATTTTGCTGACGATAAAGTTAAAGCCTTAGGGTATTACGAGAAGGGGATTAAAGTTGCCCCACAGTTTGCAACAAACTATTACAAAGCCGCCAAGTATTTTATTAATAATACTACCGAGATAATGTGGGGGATGATTTACGGCGAGATATTCATGAACCTGGAACGTAACACGGCACGTACATCTGAAATGAGTAAGTTATTGTACGATACTTACAAAAGTCACATTACCTACGGCGCTGATGGTTTGCCGGCTACCCAGTTTGCCAAAATTTTATCTAAAGAAACGATGAAAGATGGCCAGGCGCCACTACAGATGACTTACGAAACCACCTTGCTAATGGCAAGCATTGGGCGCGGAGAGATAAATATCAATACGCTTAACGCTATCCGCACTAAGTTTTTAGAACGTTACCAGGATATAGATAAAAAAGAGCAATACAAAAATTTGCTATTCGATTATCAAACCCGGATTAAGAATGAAGGTTTCCTTGAAGCTTATAACTACTGGATATTAATGAAGGGTGACGAAAAAGCGTATGATACCTGGCAAGCCGCCAATAAAGAAAAATGGGATGCTTTTGTAAAATGGTTCGTTCCGAATGGACTAACCCCTACTGCTGAAAATAAGTTTACAAGAGTGGTTAATTAGTGTTGAGGCATTAGAACATTTCCCCGGCTTTTAGGAATCGCTGAGTGTGCAGTTTTAGAATATATTCTCACCTTATACAGGGTTTATCTTACTGATAAACCCCGTATTGGTAATTGGTAAAAAAACGTATTTTAGGTGCCTGCTAACCAATTTCCAATACCATGCCTAAAATTACCAAACTGCTAAGTGCAATATTCTGTATAGTTCTGATATCGATTGCAGCCCGCGCTCAGGATGCTCAAAATATGAATGATTCATCGCGGTTAAACTGGTTTAAGCAGGCTAAGTTTGGGATATTTTTACACTGGGGCGTTTTCTCGGCGGGTGAGGCCGGCGCATCATGGCCTATGTTTAACGGAACCTTTTCCGTTAACGACTATATGGCGCAGGGCAGCCAGTTCAACGCTAAAAATTACGATCCTAAAAAGTGGGCGGCTATTTTCAAGGCATCCGGCGCTAAATATGCTGTGCTTACCGCCATGCATTGCGATGGGGTTGCGCTTTGGCCATCGCAGGCAAATAAAGTATCTATACAAACTTTAAGCCCTTATAAAAAAGATTTGATAGGCCCTTACGCCGCAGCATTGAGCGAAGCCGGGTTAAAGGTAGGTTTATATTATTCGCACGTGGACTGGGCCAGCAACGATTATATGACTCTGACCCAAGGGATGACTAACGCCGAATTTGATGCTGCGAAAAAAGTAAAGTATAACTATCAAAAAAACTGGGATCAAAAAGGCAAGGAGGGATACTTCTCGCAAAAAAAGCTGAATGAAACCGAACTGGCCACCTGGAACAGGTTTATTAAACGCCACGACGATCAGATTGATGAGCTGGTGAATAATTACAAGGTAGATTTACTTTGGTTTGATTTTATGTACCCCAACGCGGGCGACTTTAAATGGAACGAAAAACAACTCCGCGCCCGCCTTTTAAAAGAACATCCCGCACTGGTGGTGAACAGCCGGATGGGCAGTCAGGGAGATTACGATACTCCGGAGAAGGGTTTACCTATCATCCCACCGGCCGGCCCGTGGGAGTTGTGCGAAACCATGAATAATAACTGGAGCTACGTAAGTGACGATCACGATAATAAATCGGTACGGCAGGTATTGCGCATGTTGGTGGAGTGTGTATCTATGGGTGGGAACTTGCTGTTAGGCATTGGCCCAAAAACAGATGGTTCTTTCGATCCGGAACAGGAGAGCCGTTTATTGGCCATTGGCAAATGGGTTAACGCTCATCAGGAGGCTATTTATGCAACTCGGCGTGGTATTTTGCCCGGACACTTTTACGGGCCAACATCGTTAAGCCTTGATGGTAAATCTTTATTCTTATACCTGTTTGATGATCCTAAAGATGAGATCCAAATTAAAGGGATAAAAAACCAAGGGATTAAAAGCGTGAGCATAGTTGGCAAGCCGGAAACCAAGCTCCAGGTAAAATATCTAAGCGGTGCAACCTGGGCCGGCATCCCACCGATTATTAATATCCCCATCCCTCACAATGCTTTGGATAAAGATATCACGGTAGTGAAAATAGAATTTACCGAACCTGTTCAGCTATATCGAACAAAAGGGAAGGATATCGTTAATAACTAAACTCTTTAATCCATTGCCACTGGCTTCTCGTTCTGCACTAAAAAATCGCGCAGGCGGGCCAGTTTATCGGTATTGATGAGGTCTACGCCGCAATCTAACAATTGCTGCCAAACGGCTTTGTTATCGGGCGAACTCCATAAACGCACTTTGGCGCCGGCGCGATGGGCCAAATCTACAAATGCTGAAAGGCGCTCTTTTTCGCGGGCCGATAGGGGGCCGCTGCCTTTCCATTTTAATAGTTTGGAGTATTTACAACTGGCAAATGCAAGCATGCTTTCACTTGCGGCTGTAGTATCACGACTGATTTTGCGGAGGTCTTCGTCAATAAAAGCCAGGCGGTCAGGGTCGGCGCGTAAAGCGTCGTAAGGTTTATGGCCTGATAGTACAATGCGTACCGGTCCGTTTTGCCAGATGCCGTTTTGATAGCCGCAAAGCAGGTTACGATATTTTTCTAACAGGGGTTTCAGTAGGCGATAAGTTTGATTACCGTCTGATTTAATATCAATCATCAGCGTTACCGGCTTATCATAACCCGCGTAAACTGCACCGTTATTTTGCTGGATATAATCGGCAAGGGGTTGCAGATATAAACCTTCTAAAGTGCGGCTATGGTGTATAACCGGTAAAACGTGAGTAATAATCAGCCTGTTTTTATGAATGTAAACATCGGCTTCGATATTGGTATAACCGTTGTTGATAGCTTCAAAAAGGGGGCGTTTGTGCTGGTAATCGTTATGGGCGAAGGCATTGCTAAGAGGAGTATTCTGCGCAATAGAGGTGGCGCAGATAAGGCATAGAAGTGGCGTTAACAAGCCACATACTTTTAGAAAACCGGTCCTAAATAGCATATCAATCCGTTTTAATTAAGGGACTGCAAGATAATTAGTTAAAATGATTTTTTAATGAAGTTTTTTGCTTTTTAAGAAATCTTTAGGAAGGGCAGAAATTACTATGCGAGGTTATCGAAAAAACGGCATTAATCATTATCGGCCTTAAACTTCAAGCTTAAACTTTGAGTGTTGGCAATTAAAAAGCCCAGCCAAAATAACAGGGCAGGTACCATTACATCAAACTGGCGGGGGTACGAGCTTAAAGCCCCGCTGGCCAACAAGTAAATGCCGGTAATAAAAAGTAAAAAACGGACGGCGGGAATAACTCTTCGCCAGTTAATAAAGGTGGTTATTAACCCAAGCACCGATGCCCAGAAGATGAGCGAACCGATCAGGATATTGCGCACGATGGCCCCATCCTGGTACGAGTAGGAGTAAGGGAAATTAAACAGCATGCGCGATATGTTATAATAATAATTGACCAGGAACTTGCCCGGATGCTGTTTGATATTACGGACGGCAGCTTGTTTAAAAAGCTCATCCTGTTTAATCTCGCTTTTTTCGGCCAGGATAACTTTAAATTCCTTACTGTGATTTTTTTGCAGCATGGCTGTAGCCTCGGGCGATTTAAACAGGATAGGGTATTGATGATTGGTAAGCGTAGGCACTTTCCAGTCGCCGTATTCATGCTCATAAGGGCTGCTCATCCAATACAAACTCATCCCGCCCGAATTTCCCCAGTATAGAATTTTACCTGTCAGATGATTAGTGTAAACCAAATACGGACTGGCTGTTAAAAAAGCGATGATCAGGATCTTAACGGGTCGGCGGAAGGTAGCACGATGCTCTTTAAACAATAATGAAGCTGAACCCGCCAGCAGGCAAAGAATAACTACATAGCCGAAGATAATTTTGGTAAGAATGATGATACCCAGAATCAATCCCGCTAAAATATAATTGTATTTATGCCCGCCATAATAATAACGTGTTACACTGTAAATTAAACCCGAAACTAATAGCATGGTAAAAGCTTCGGTATACAAAATGGGCAGGATGGCTTGCGCATTAGGGAAAAACGCGAAAAGCAGGCATAGGATCAGGGCGATTTTATAATTAGCTACCGTTTGTATCGATTTAAAAAGCCACACAATAGCCAGATACAAAAATAACGCGTTAAGCATAGTGATGTATAAAACCGGCACTTTCAACGCTATAAACGGCGTAATTAACAGGGGATAACCGGGACCGTTCCACAGGTTAATATGTGGGGTGGGCGAATAAAAACCACGCATCAGGTTGTGCGCAAAATCTACATAACGGATTTCGTCGCCGTATAAGGATTTCCATTTATGCACCTTCACCAGGTAGCAGTAAAAGAAAAGCAAGGGCGAAAAAAGCAAGTAGGGATTACGGGTAAACCGGTTATTCATTCAGAAAGGGCAAGCTGTTACAACGTCCCTAAATTACTAATAATTTTTTATCCGCCTACGCCTAAACCGGCTAATGGCCATATCACATGGTTGATAAATGCCGTATGGAACAGTAAAGGCATCGGTATCACCAACCAAAAAAACACCCATACGTGTGCCCAAATTGGGTGCTGCAAAAATTTTACTCTACGCAAGGTCAGCCATTTTTCAAACAAAACTAAAACGCCGTGCAGCATAAAGTACAGCATGGGTAAACCGTAACCTGCGTTTACAGGGAGACTAAGCGCCAGCTCGTGCAGTAACCCGGAAAAGGCAAAGGCCAGCATTAAAGCTGCGGCGGCACCAAATTTATTTTTCAGCGGGCGAAAGATGGCAACCGAGGTCATCTCGCTAAAGGCAATGTTCCAACGCTTGCTCCAAAACTCGGTCAGGCTGGTGGCTGTTGCAGGCTGGCGAAACAGCAGGTAAGTATTTACGCCTTGCAATCGGTACATCCCTGCGCTAATGCTTAAAAACCCGAAATGTAAAATCAGGCTTAGCCCCACTAATAAAATTATGCTTACGCAGATATAGGTGAATTGATGATCTAACTGAAGATTTACGATTAAATGCGCCAAGCCAATCAATATCGCACCAAAAGCAACACGACTCACTCCGAACCGGATCATCGGCCATGCGCCGGCGATCGGTGGTCCCCCTAATGTTTCAAAAGGCTGTGCCCGCATGCCGGCCCAGCCACCGGCAAATACCAGCCATTGCTTAAAACTTAGCGTTAAGCGCTTGCCTTTGTAACCCTCGGCTACGGCAATAATTTTCATAGCGGTAAAGGTGATAGCGATAACAGCCAACATCATTACTATGGGGTGCTGGTGCCGGAAGATCAAATAGATCCCGGCTATACTCAACGCCATTACCAGCCAGCTTAGCGCTATCATTTGGTTTTTTATTAACCAATATCCCAACAAGGTAATTACCGTGTTAAGGCCAAGGAAACAAAGCAGGAATGGAATTAAAGCAGAAAGCATATCAATTGAAATTAGCATAACAGGCATAACTATAAACAAGACTCAGGCAGGTAAATAAAGCGACTAAAACAACCTCGGCCAGCTTGTGCAATTTGCCATTTGGAAAATTACTTCTATCGAAATAAAAAAACTGCACTAAAACCCGGCTTATCCAATAAAAAGCTATAAACCCGGTTGCCAGGGCCGATAGGGTAGTGCCGTTTGTAAGATCGCGGTAGGCAAATAACGATACCAACCCGAAACATAAATTAATAACAACAATGTATGCGGCGTAAGTCCAAAACATTTGTTTGATTAGCGGCTGCACTTTACCCAGCTCAATTTGCCAGTTTAATACGCGCGGCACCGCTAAACTTCCTAAAACTAAACATACCTGCGCCAGTCCTGCCAGGCGTACAAAAAACTGCAAATTAACTTGTAGAATTTCCATGTGGCTGATATTACTCCACAAAGGTAATTTTAATTATATATGTTTCAGTAATTATTGAAAATAAAATAAATAATAAATCCCATTACGTAATTGGGTAATGGGAACATAGAGTAATATTAAAAAAGGTTAAGTACTTAAACCCTTTGCGCAAAGCGCAGTAATTTAGATTTTGCAGGGGTAGAGTGAATGGCCTGGCGCAGCTCGATATCGACTACCGACACCAGTTTAGCGTTGCAGATTGGGCAGCGATGTTCGGAGGTTAAGGTTTGCTCATTAAAAGGCAGATCAGTAACCTCTACATTAATGCAGGAATAGACAGAACCCGTGCAGGTTTTGTTAAAGCAATAGTAAGATATTTGATCGTTGACTTTCATAACTCAAAGATTATAGCGCCAGTTTTATTGACTGCTACTTTATCAGTACGAAAAAAGTGCCATTAATGTTCGGAAATAGCATTTTATGTACAAAAAATAAGAATTAAAGGTTTAGGTTAAAGTAAATTAGCTTATAAAGCAAATAATGAAATTTTTTGTTGGATAGCGCGGTAGCGCAACGGATAAAAAATGATACAGCCTAACCGCTAAAACATACAATAGTGTTCCATAAGATGGAATTAGCGGTGTAAAACAAAAAAAGCCTCCAAACAGGAAGCTTTCAGTTCATAGGTAGATATATGATAGATCAGGCACTAAAGCCTGTAAATTGCGGTACAAAATCTTGGTTATTACGTAAAAACTGGCGACTTGTCGATTGAAAAGCATCAATATTCCGGCTTAAAATGGCCTTGATTAATTTCTCTGTCACGGTCAGTTTGTTTTCGGTGGTTTTTAATTTTAATACTTTCATGCAAACACTATTGCTAATAGTGTGCCATTGCCGCTGTTGTGCGTGAAATTGCTTCACGTGGGTTAAAATGTGTCGGTAAATCTATTCAGCGTGCCTACATTTTGCATCGTTTGGCTGTATAAATGGACACATCAATCGCTATCTTCGCGCCGTGGCAACCGCTAAAAAAACTACAGATACAAAGTCGACTCCTAAAAAGCAACCGGCAAAAAAACGACCGGTTAAAAAGCAGGCCGCCAAAAACAACTGGGGCTGGAAGATCGCTTTAGCTGGCGTGCTGCTCATCCTGTTATCGCCTTTTTACTACGGCTATATTTTAAAAAGCTTCTCGGCCACCTGGCGATGGATCAGGGACATTGGCCAGGATCCGCATTACCGCACTTATCACAGCTTCCAAATCCGTATCCCGGTTAAATATCATATTCATGGTATCGATGTATCATACGCCCAGGGCAAGGTAGACTGGCCGCAGGTACGGGCCATGCAGGAAGATAGCGTGCACATCAGTTTCGCCTTTGTAAAAGCTACAGAGGGTCTGTTAGGTGTCGATCCCTATTTTCAGCGTAACTGGCGCGAAGCACCAAAGGCAGGCATAGTTTGCGGAGCTTACCATTTTTTGCATCCTAACAAAAATGGATTGTGGCAGGCACGTTTCTTTTTACAAAATGCTAAAATGGAGCCCGGCGATTTACCACCGGTAGCCGATATTGAACGCCTGGATGGTACGTCGCCCGAAACCATGCGTAAAGAACTGAAAGCTTTTTTAAAGCATGTGGAGGAGAAAACCCACGTAAAGCCCATCATTTACACCAACCTCAGTTTTTATATAGATTACCTTGCGGGATATTTTGAAGGTTACCCGCTATGGCTGGCCCATTACCACGAGGCTGATTTAGCCGTGAGTGAAAAAACTAACTGGTGGTTTTGGCAACATTCGGATATTGCGCGGGTGAACGGCATTAATCACACCGTAGATTTTAATGCCTTTAAGGGCGATAGTCTTGACTTTCAGAAATTACTGATCAGGTAAATTGAGAATCAGGAATAGGGAATCAGGAATCAAGACAGAGGATAACGGATATCAGGCAGTCTTGACTCTTGATTCCTGATTCTATATTCCTTACAAAAATTCTTAAAAAAAATCAAAAGGCCGGCAAGTAATACAAGCCGGCCTTATTGACATTAAAAATCACCCTTAATATTATTTGCTTGCAGTTTTTGCTTTTGCAGTGCTTACTTTGGCTGCAGCCGGTTTAGCCGGGGCAGGTACTTCAGTTGCAGCGGCAGCAGGTGCTTCCGGTTTAACTTCAGCAGTTTTTTCAGGAGCAGGGGCAGCTACAACAGGAGTTACTTTAGCCAATTTCTTCGCTAATTTTTTTGCGGTTTTAGCAATCTCTTTATCGTTTTTCTTTGATGCCAGGCCCAACTGACTGCTTAACTCTTTTAAGTGGGTTATTATGCGTGCTTGCAGGTTTTTCTTAGCGGCTTTCTTAGCTGCTTTTTTTATGGCTGAGGTTTTCTTCATAAGGACTTCTAAAATATTGTACAAATGTAAGTTATATAAATGTTAATAGTATATTAAGCTTATGTTAACAAAAATTGAGAAATTAACATGATTAATTATCTGAGCTTATTTTGAGTTAATAAAATTAGATTAATTTGGCCGCATGAAATCAATTGTACGCCTGCTGGTTACCGGCCTTGTTATCGCAGCAACATCATCCGCGAAAGCGCAAACATATACCACCGCAAATGCCCACTCGCATAACGATTATATGCAGGCTGTTCCTTTCCTACACGCGTACAGTGCCGGTTTTGGAGCCATTGAAGCTGATATTTTTAACGTTAACGGCACGTTACTGGTGTCGCACAGCGATAAGGATCTGAAACCGGAGAATACCTTTAAAAAGATGTATATCGACCCGATTGTTAAGTCCTTGGCTGCAGAACCTGCGCGCAAGCTTACCCTGCTGATAGACCTGAAACAGAACTACAGCTTAATTATGCCGGTACTGATAAAAGAACTGGAACCCGTACGCAAAATATGCACTACCGATAAAAAGCAAGGACAGTTGTTTATCCTGATCAGCGGCAGCCGCCCGGCGCCGGAGTTGTTTAAAAACTATCCCGATTTTATTTATTTTGATGAAGACCTGCAACACATCTACAATAAAGAAGAACTGAAAAAAATTGGCCAGGTTAGTTTACGCTACACCATCTACTCTAAATGGAAAGGCGAAGGCCCTATCCCTACGGCCGAGGAAGCACGTGTAACTCACGTTATTGATAGTGTGCACAGCCTTGGCAAACGCATCCGTTTTTGGGAGGCGCCAGATAATCCGACCGGTTGGGCTCAACTCATCAAAATGAAAGCAGACGTTATCGGCACTGACAATATTGATGAACTTTCCAGTTATTTAAAAGCAAAATAACGCTGACTTAAACGTCGGTTAATTGCGTTTTTGGTAGTTTGGTGGCACATTATTTGCACACAACTTATCGGCGTGGGTTGTACTATTTACGCCGCAATTTCACCTCTATCCATTCCGTTCGTTCACAATATCCCGATTGTATTCGTTTTAAGAATAAAATGAATAGGGTTAACTAATAATCAATTGTATTGATATACAGACTGTTGTGTTCGGCATTTCGCTTCTCATTTCCAAAATTTTCCCGACACCTCTACCGTCCCTTATTCATTAACTTGAATATAATGGATAAATAATCCGCCCCCATTGTGCAATAATTTTGAAGATACAGTGCCTTAGCTAATTTTTACTACAAGGCTAAGTAACACCTCAAACTGTATTGCAATAACGTGTTAGCAGCAAAAAACATATTTAAAGGTACGCCCATATTCGCTTTGCTTTTATGCCTGGTCATCATAAACAGCAAGGCGTTTGGGCAATGTACTATTCCCGTAAATACCTACGCTAACACTGCGCAAACACGCGCCACCACAATTTTGGGCGCCGATGTCAATAACCCGACTAACGCCGTCGACGGTAACCTTACCGATTATGCCACTTTGCAAGGCGGCTTATTGGGTACATCCATTATCTTTTTAAAATTTGCCAACCAGGTAACAGCGGGTACCCCGGTAACGGTTAAACTTGGATTACCATCAAGTTTAATTTCGCTTTTAGCTAAGGTAGAGGTGCAGGCCTTTACCAACCTGCATACATCGGGCGGCAACTGGACTGCTGATGCCGCCGGTGATGCCCTTACAGATGCAAGTTTACTGGGCGTGCTAAACGGCGCCGGCGATCAGGAATTTACCTTCACCCCAAAATCTGGCGCTACCAATGTGGCTTACGATGGTGTTTGGGTTAAAATAGGTGGGATATCAATTGCGCAATCGCTCAATGTTTACGGGGCTTATACCACGGCTACCGGTCCGGCATCAAACCCTGCCGTGGCTTGTAGTTCGCCGGTTGATGTGCTATCGGGCGTGCGTGCAGGTACTGTTATTGGAGGTATTGCCAACGCCATCGGTACGGTAACTAATCCGCTTAACGCGATAGATAACGACCCTACCTACAGCACCTACACCGAAATGAATGTAGGTGCACAGGTATTGAGCCAGGTTTATCATACCACTATCTTCAACAGCCTATCACAAACCGGCGATTATGTGCGCATGGTGCTACAAAAACCCGGCGGCGGATTGCTCGACCTTAACGCTATCACAAATTTCACTATTCAGTTATATAACGGAACTACCCCGGTAGGTTCGGCTATCAATTCAAGCTCGGGTTTATTATCCCTCAGCTTATTGCCCGGAACGGCGGGAAATGAAAAATATCAGCTTGACCTGGTCCCGCCCGCAGCTTCGGGGATCTTTGACCGGGTAGATATCCAGGTAGGTGGTCTTGCTGCAGTAGGTTTGGTACCTGGCTTGCGTGTTTATGATGTTAAACGATTAATAGCCAACCCCGGCGTTAATATAGACGGCAGCCCGGCCGTAACTAAAACAGTTTGCGAAGGCAGTACATCAACCTTCTCAATTAACAATACCCAAAGCTGTACCACCTATAAATGGTACGATGCTGCCACAGGCGGTAACTTATTGGCAACCGGCACCAGTTACAGCCCGGCAGCAGCTGGCCTTTCACTTACAACCGACAATAAATATTATGTGGAAGCAAGCCGGGATGGCTGTACCGAAACTACTGTGCGTACGCCGGTTAAGTTGTTGGTAAACCCGGCTCCGGCATTGATTCCTAACCTTAACCCGCATGCCTGTACCGGCACCACCCTTAGCCCAATGACTTATACCGGGGCTACAAATACACCAACATTGTACAGCATTACCTGGGACACGCCTGCAACCACGGCAGGTTTCGCCGCCGTTACCGACGCTGTTTTACCTGTCGGTCAAATAGATATTGCCGTACCTGCTGCGGCCCCTGCGGGGCCTTATAACGGCACTTTGTATGTAAAGAATGCTAACGGCTGCCAAAGCGTAGGCAAGCCCTTTACACTTAATGTGGATGCGCGATCGACGCAGCCTGTAATTGCACTAACTCCTCACTAAATATTTTAAGAAACACACGAACGAGAACAAAAAAACCAGATCAAGAAAGATGAAAAAAATGTTTACAACCCCAAAATTGCTGTTGATTGCCTTGCTAATGATAGCCGGTACAGCAGCCAAAGCACAGGTATCGGCCCTGTCAGATTTAAATCCGGGAACGCTGGCCGTGTATTGCTCGGCTGAGCAGGTTAAGTTAACGGCGGCATCAACAGGCGCGGCCAGTTATGTTTGGAAACGTTATGCCGGCCCTACAGCTACCGGTACGCCCGTTACGTTGACAGGCACTACGGCCAATATTACGGATACCCCGACCGATCCGGGTTACTACACCTACGTATCCACCGGTTTAAATGCCGAGGGTTGCGAGTCGTCGGTATCAGATCCGGCAGTGGTTTACGTATTACCGGGCATCTCGTCGGCCATCGTATCTAACCAGCCAACAGTTACCAAATATTGTACTACAGCTGTCCCTGCTGGCTTGATACTTACTGCAACCGGCGGCAAAACAGGTACATCGGTAACAGAAACCTTTGCTTACAAATACCAATGGTATAAAAATGGAACTGCCATTGCAGGCGCTACAGGTAACACCTATACGCTGAACAGCACATCCGACGCAGTTATAGGAACCGGTTTTGCTTACACCGCTAAAATTACCTACGTAATTAAACCAACCTGTTCTGAAGCTACATCTAACGCTATCAGCTTCGATGTTATAGCTACACCGGGTAAACCAACAATCGTAATTACACCATAATTTATAGTATTTAAATCCTGCACTAAGCTTGATCTATATAAATGGTTAACCCTAAGGTTCATATAGCAACTTTTATGGTTTTACTGATGCTTGCGTTAACGGCGGGCGCCAACAGTGGCGTCCGCCAATACGCGGCAGGTCAAACTGTAACCATTATCCAGGGGCAGTCGGCTACTTTGCATGCCGCGTCTGTCAATGGGGTGGCTTTTCAGTGGCTAAAAAACGGGGTTTTTATACCAGGCGCAACTCAAGCAATTCTTGTGGTTAATACAGCAGGCAGTTACCAGGTTTTAAGTACCAACGCGGCAAATTGCTCGTCCGAATTATCGGACCCGGTAACGGTTAACGTAGTGCAGCCAAGCAATACCGATATGGCTATTGGCATTACCGCCATCCGATCGGGCACTATGGATGATCCTTTTAACTATACCATCATGCTTAAAAATAACGGACCTGTAAAGGCTACCGATATTAACATGAAAAATCCGGTCCCGGTTGATGTGACTTTTAAGGGGATGTCGCCACCTGCCAAAGGCCTGGCCAATTACGATGACTTTAACAAAAACATCACCTGGAAACTATCGCAAATGGAAGTAGGCGAAACGGCATCGCTAACCTATACCGTAAAAGCGTTAAGACCCGGAATGATAGAAAATACAGCCACCGTAAGTACACAACCGCCCGATATTGATTTGACCAATAACGTGGCATCGGTATCGGTAGATATGTTGGGCTTGATTATCCCGAACGTGTTTACGCCTAATGGCGATGGGGTGAACGATACATTTGAAATACCCGGCATAGATAGTTACAACGGTAACGAGATGACGATTATGAATCGCTGGGGGGCAACCATCTACCAAAAAAAGAACTACAAAAATGATTGGACCGGCGAAGGCCTGAACGAAGGCACCTATTTCTATCTACTGAAGGTGCTCACACCTACCGGCCGGTGGGATATTTATAAAGGATATGTAACACTTATTCGCAGCGTAAAAAATAATTGAAAGGAGCGTGAGTAATGAAAAAGGGAATTATTTTAGGATTTACATTGGTGCTGTTAGCCTTAAAAACCATGGCCCAGCAAGACACGCAGGTTACCCAGTACCTTTTTAACGGTTTGTACATTAACCCGGCTTATGCGGGGTATAAAGAGGATGTTTACATCCAATCGTACTTCCGCTCGCAATGGGTAGGGCTTACGGGCGCACCCAAAAGTTTTGCAGTAGCTATCGACGGCACCTTAGGCGAAAATGTAGGCTTAGGTGCGATGATCAATAACGATCAGATCGGCGCGCAGAGTTCGTTATCAGCTTATTTCAACTACGCTTACCGCATAAGGGTAGGGGCGGACGAAGACTCGCATCTTGCCTTCGGTTTAGCCGGTGGCTTAATGCAATTAGGGATTGATGGCAGTAAACTGCACGCCGTAACCCAGGGAGATCAAGCGGTGCCGGTGGCATCTCAAAGTATGATTATTCCCGATGCTAACTTCGGCATCTACTATGCCAACAGCAGTTGGTTTACCGGCCTTTCGGCCACTAATATATTGGCTCGTTTTATATACCCCAGCAGTCAGCCAAATATCCTTGTACCTATACCGCAACCCCATGTTTACCTAACAGGAGGCACGTTTATACCCATTAACGAAGATGTAACCTTAAAGCCCGTGTTGTTGATAAAAGACGATTTTAAAGGCCCCACAACTATAGATTTTGATGCCTTCGCCATTATGAATGAACGCCTCACATTCGGAGCTTTTTACAGGGCTTCTGTCAAACTATATCAAAAAAACCTGCAGAACGATTTGCCCAAGCAAAACTCGTTTGGCGCACTGGTCGACTTTTTTGTTACGCCTGGTGTGCGTGTAGGGTACTCGTACGATCATACCATGAACGCCTTCAGCGCCTATAACTCTGGTAGCCACGAAATCTCTATCGGCTTTTATCTGAATGGTAAAGGGCGCACAGATCGCAGTAATGCGTTTAGGTGTTTTAAGTTTTGAGAGGAAGTTTTTGCATTTTTACCTACTCATTCTTAAAGCAATGTATAGTGGCTTAGAAAATACTCCGTAGGAGTAAAAGCTTTGTAGCAAAGTAGCAAATGTTTAATGTTTTAGTACGCCGTCAGGCGTACAACACCGGTTAATTGGTGAACCTACATGTAGGTTATGCACCTGCGGCGCATTAAAATGTGCTGTCAATATCTACAAAGCTTTTCGCCCTAACGGGACAAAGAAAAGATGAGGGTATTATACCTGCGCCTAACTCAAATTACTAATCATCTTATTATCCTGCACAAAGCTCTCGCCCCTGAAACCGCTTTCGCGGATGATTTTGATGAAATCGTGGTAAAGCAACTTGTAGAAATCGGTATTGATTTTTAACAGCGTTTGATTTTCGAGGATCAGGATGAGGCAGTTGAGTTTAATTAGCTTGTAACCATATTGCTCGGCCAGGTTTAGTAAGGCCTGTATCCCATCAAATATGTCCTGATTTTTACCTACATAAATGCTTACCTGTAGTTGCAGCAGGTAAAACGATGCACGCATGTAGGGCGTGTAACTCTTTTTATGCTTCTGGTAAATCTCATATAGTTCGTGATATAGTTTCAAACCGTCATCGTTTTTACGGATGGTAAGATGGGCTTGGGCGGCAATGATCTTCAGCAGAAAATTATACGGCGCCTGATCGCCATCGGTATGCTGATGGATCTTGTTTACAGAATTAACCAGCTTTAAAATTTTATTAGGCTTTTTGCAAATGGTGAGCGTAGATACCGCCAGCAAATACAAAATATCATTAGCATTTTTAAGGTTACCATAGCCGTTTTGACCCGGATTAAAGTAAAATTTAGTTAGCAAAACAAAGGCTTCCTGCTTAATAATACCATATTTCAGATAGTAATAAATGGTTTCGAGGCAGGTAAGCGGGTTAATGGGGAAAGCATCGTAATCATCGATACTAAACTTCTTTAAATTACTCAGTTGTTCTTCTAACTGATTAACATCCAGTTCGATAATGGCAATGAGCGCCAGGCTGCAATGTAGCAGGATCTTTTCGCGGTTAAAAAGACCGAAGGTCAACAGCGTATTCAGCGATTTTTTATACTCCGGATTAATAAACTCTAACCCCAGGAAGTAGTCAAAAATGCCCGAACTGTACGATGCCATGAAATGCATATTGGCTTGTTCAGAGTTTCGGGAAGCGCTCAGTTCTTTTTTAAATAGGTCGCCCAGGAAAATGATCAGGTCAAGCTTATCAACCGGACTTAATCCTGCATTGTGTAACAGTTCAAAATCAATCGATTGACTGCTTTTTAACGCGTAAATAATGCACCATTTTAAAATATTCAGTTTGATGGAATTATCCTGAAAAGTATCGGTTAATGATATAATCAACTTGGCATCAAACAGCAATTCGTTATTATCCAGCATCTTTTTAGCCAGCGTATAGGCTAAAAAATCGCTGTTACCAAAATGGATAGAGGTTACGTAGTTTAAATTGGTGCTGCTGTTAATTTCCTTAATGTAACCGATGCCCAGCAACTCCTGATAGATGTTGCGATACTGCCTGATCTCGTTATCAAAATCAAGTTTATTGATAGTATAAGTCTGATTTTTTAGATCCATTTTAGACCAGAGCGCGTCTATCAGCAGCACTTTTTCGGACGAGTTGGGGCCGAGGTAGATCTTATTAAGAATGAAAGTGGCTATCACCTCGTACATGTGCAGCTGGTCCAGCTTCCGCAGGTTAAAATCATCCTTTTGATTTTTATAATAAAACTGAAAGTACAGCGGGTAATTGATTTTCTTAACAATATCTATATCCACCACATGGGTGGCATGCGGATTAATTTTGTTGCACAAACGTTTCACCTCGCTGATATTTAACAGCGGGACATTGGTAACATCATCATCGTTAGTAATAAATCCCCTGAACCAGTTTGGTTGGTTATAATCAAACATATAACTGTAATTGGTCACCGTGGCCGAGCGCATAGTCAACACCAGTTTAAACCATGGATAGTTCTTGTAAAACGAAAAGATATCCATGATCTGGCTAAGCAGCAACTGGAACTGATCATTCTTGAACATATGATCGTCCAGCCCATCAATCACTAAAATAAAATAGCCTTTGTGGCGCTGCTTCAATTCTAAAAACGAGCTGATATCCTGATCGGGCGAGTAACCCAACAGGGCCAGCAACCATTCATTTAAATCGCGGCCGGTAAAAAAGACGTTCATCAAAGCATTTAGGCTAAAGAACAGCACGTTATCATCACTGCTTTTAGATACTTTCAGCGCCAGCCGTTCTTCTACCCAATGGCATAAAGCAACGGTTTTACCATAACCTGCCGGTGCTGCTATAATAGTAGCATTATACGGTCCGCTTAAAAACAAATCGAAATGATCGTCAATAAACTTACGGTTGATGGTTTGATAGTAGGGGATGCCCGATTTATTCTTTAAAGCCTGTAAAGTGAACTGGGTAATCTTACCGGCGTTCTGGCTCAATGAGTTTTTACTACCCGCTATGGATGTCGGTTTAGTGGTTTGTTCCTCCTGATTTTCACAGAAATCGCTCCAGCTGCGGTAGTTGCAGTATCGCGCCATAACATCAAGCGTGAACAGCGATGGTTGAAATTTTGAGAACGCAAAACCGAACACACGCTTTAAGGTAGTCTCGCTTATTTTTTGCTTGGTTTTGGTTTCTATAAGGGTAGATATAGCCTTGCAGTTGGCAGGTATTAAATTATTATAGCCTGCAATTTTAAGTATTTGCTTTTTTAAATTTTCAAAGAAATATGGATGAAAATAGGCCATATGGATAGTGGTATTTAGGATTTAGATGCACAAAAAGAAAGCTATGAGTTGAACTCAAAAGCAAACAGTTTCATAAATAATTCAATGTAAAAAATAGGTTCCCTTAACAATTGGTTAAAGTTTCGCTCTGCGTAGGTACAAAAAATATGAAGGAAATGTTACGGAAATTTCATCTTGAATAAGATGAACAAACTGTTTGCAAGTGAACAGAATGCCTTGCTACGCCCTCGGTAATTTAGAAACCGTAAAGCATCGGTCTATCTAAAATACACTCTATGAAAATTTCTACTCTCCTCAAAAAGTGTTTCGTTGCGTTTGTTGTTTGCTTGTTTGCCACAATAAATGTTTTTGCGCAACGTAACTATGCAACCAGTCAGCGCAGTGGCAACTCAGGTTTGCTCTGCGTAGGATGTACAGTAACCAATCCGGCTAACGCTGCCGATGGCAATGTACAATCAGCGTCGACCATCGGTGTGGCGGTCGGCTTGCTCGGCGGCGAAACCTGGCAGGAAGTGATCTTCCCTGGTTCCGGCAAAGTATCTGCTAACACGCCAGTCACCATCAAACTTGGCTCGGGCGACAATCTGTTAGATTTAACGCTGCTTGGTCGCGTAATATTGCAGGCCTACAACGGAAATACTGCAGTAGGGCAGCCGGTAGCAGCAGGATCGTTGCTGAGTGCGTTAAGCAATAACAACCAGGCCGAGGTAACATTCACCCCTAATTTAACATATGACAGGGTGCGCGTATCGCTGCAAAGCGGAGTGTTAGGAGCATTGAGCAGTATTTATTTATACGATGCCTTTTATAATAGCAACGGTCCCGGCGCCTGTAATACGGCGGTTGATGAATTGCATGGCATCTCATCGGCCTTATTAGGTTTAGGATTAAACGTTGGCGGGGTAGTTAACCCTCAAAATGCTATCGATGGCGATATCACCACCGCAGCTACATTGAACGCAGGTGTTGGTTTAGTAGGCGCTTACGCCCAGGAGACAGCCATCTTTCAGCAACAATCTGTTCAGGGCGATTCTGTCAGACTTACCTTCTCCATCCCGCAAGCTTTAATAGATGCCGGGGTGTTAGCCAATATATCCATATCAACTTTTAACGGTAATACTGCCAATAACGATACCCAATCGCTGAACGGTGCTTTATTAAGCGTTCGCCTTTTAGATTTGGTTGCCAATCGCCGTAAGGTGGTTGTTACCTACGCGCCAAATGCGGTTTTTGATCGTGTTCAGCTTAGGCTGGGCGGCGGCGTTGCCAGCGTACTTTCTTCTTTAGACCTTTACGAGATGCAACGGGTAATACCAAGTCCTGTTGTTAAATTTAATAACGTAGTGACCAACTCGGTGCAGCTTTGCGCAGGTAGTTCGGCCACTTTGGTTGCTACATCGGTACCTAATACCGTATTTAACTGGTATACTGTTGCAACTGGCGGTTCAGCCGTGTTTACAGGTACCTCTTTCACTACCCCTGCTTTAAGTTCTACTACCGTATATTATGTTGAGGCTGTTCGCAATGGTTGTACAGATGCATCTGCACGCACCGCAGTAACCGTAAATGTAAATGCCATCCCTACCGCGCCGGTTGTGATTAATCCGGCTGTTACGGTTTGCCAGGGTCAGGTTGCTACATTTGCGGTTGCGAACACGCCGGGCATTACTATTAACTGGTACAGCACACCCACCGGCGGCACACCTTTAGCCACCGGCGACAGCTATACCACCGGCGCCTTAAACGCTACAACAACTTATTACGCCGAAGCCACAGCCGGAGGGGGACAATGCGTTAGCGCAAGCCGCACCGCTGTTATTGCTACCGTGACCGCTCCTCCGCTTACACCAACACTTGCTGTTCCCGCAGTTACCATTTGCGATGGCGATGTGGCCGTACTTTCGGTATCTTCTCCAGTTGCAGGTGTAACTTATAACTGGTACAGCGCTGCCACCGGCGGTACTATCTTATTCACTGGCGCCACTTTTACATCGCCTGTATTACATAATAATACTAACTACTATGTTGAGGCGGTAAATGCCACCGGTTGTATCAGCACTGCACGTGCGCAGGCAACGGTGACTGTTCAACCAAAACCAACTGATCCGACTTTGCTGGCCAACAGCACAAGCATTAGTGCAGGGCAAACTGCTACTATCACCGTAAACAATAACCAAACAGGCGTTACCTATAACTGGTATACATCAGCCAATGCCGCATCGCCGGTGTTTACGGGTAATACTTATACTACCCCAGCTTTATTCACCACTACTACTTATTATGTAGGCGCAGTAAATAGCGCAGGTTGTACATCGGTAAACCGTACACCTATCACTATTACGGTAACCATTAATACCAATGCGCCTTGTACGTTTGCCAACGCGCAAACCAGTGCAACCAGCGGTTTGCTTTGTATTGGATGTAGCGTAGGTAACCCGGCCCTGTCTGTAGATGCCGATACCACAACCGCATCAACGATACATATTATAGCAGGTGTATTAGGTAATTATGCCGAACAAACGCTGCAATTCCAGCAACCAGGTTTCGCAGGGGATATGATCAAATTGGGTCTGCAAACTCCCGTTGGCTTAGCCGATGCCGGTGTTTTGGGCAGTATCCAGGTTACTTTATATAACGGTGCGACAGCAGTAAATACTTATACGCTTGATAATGCGCTGATCAAAGTCAATCTGTTAGGCAGCAGCGGCAAATATCAAGTAACTGTACCTGCAACCGGCGCTTACGATAGGATTACCGTCAGATTAAACTCCGGCGTGTTAAGCGCGGTAGCTGCTTTAGATATTTATTACGCCATACAACAATTTGCGCCACCGGTATTTAACCCGGTTGCTCCCGAAGTTTGTAAAGGCAGCACAGCTACTATAAACATTACTACCCCGGTTAATGGAGGTACTTATAGCTGGTACAATGTGCCGACTGGTGGTACATCTTTAGCTACTGGGACGACATTTACAACCCCGGTATTAAATGCCAACGCCGTTTATTATGTAGAATATGTACGTAACGGATGCGTTAGCCCGGTACGTTATGCCATCAACGTATTGGTAAATGATGTTCCGGTGAAACCGGTAGCAGCAGCCAGTCCGATCACTATCAATAGCGGACAAACTGCTACCTTAACTGCAACGGCAGCAAACGGCGCGACTGTAAAATGGTACGCGGCTGCAACCGGTGGTACTGCTTTATTTACCGGGAATACCTTTACTACCCCGATATTAACTGCCAATAAAACTTATTATGCTGAGTCATCATCAGGCAGTTGCGTATCTGTTGATCGTACCCCAGTTGATGTGATCGTGAACGCGGTTGTTGTTCCAGATGTAACGGTTACGCCGCCAACCCGTACTATCAACGCGGGCGCTACGGCTACATTTACGGCATCGTCTACTACACCGGGTACTATATTTAATTGGTATACTACGCCAACAGGCGGTACCAGTATAGCAACAGGTGCAACCTTTACTTCGCCACCGCAGTTTGCTAATAATGTTTACTATGCCGAGGCAGTTGTACAAGCCACCGGCGTTAAATCAGCCACCCGGGCAAGCGGTACCGTAGTTGTTAACGCAATTGCCAGCAGCGCTGTACCTTGCGATGCTGCAATCGACCAGACAACTGCCACCAGTGGCCTGCTTTGTGTGGGATGTGCCGTTAATAATGCTGCGGCTGCAGTAGATAATGACCGGAATACCTTCTCGCAATTAGCTGTTCCGGTTGGTGTTTTAGGATCTTATGCACAACAAACCCTGCGTTTTGCAGGTATAGGCCGTGTAGGCGACAGCATTGTTGTTGAGTTGGGTACGCCGGGCGCTTTAGCTAACGTAGGGGTATTAGGCGGTATTAGCCTGGCCACCTATAACGGCGCAACTTATAATAACGATCGTTTTAATGTAGATGGATCCTTACTAAACATTACCTTATTAAGCGGCGACAGCCGTTTCCGTGTGGCATTTAAAGCTACCGCCGATTTCGACCGGGTAGAGATTCGCCTGAACGGAGCTGTAGCCAGCGTGTTAAATACTTTAAATGTGTACGACGCTGCACAGGAAGTAGCCGCTCCGGTGATCACCACATCAAGCGTAACTGCCTGCGCCGGATTGCAAACTACTTTAACTGCAACGGTACCAAGCTATGTTACTGTTAAATGGTATACCTCGGCAGTTGGCGGCACACCTGTATTTACCGGGGCAGTGTTTACCACCCCGGCTTTAAGCACAACAACCACTTATTATGCCGAAGCCAGCCGCACTGCCGATGGTTGTACCCAAACCACTCGCACCCCGGCCACGGTAACTATAGTTCCAATTCCAACTGCGCCTGTGGTTGCGGCTCCTAATGTTACTATCTGCTCTGGCTCAACAGCGGCTTTTGCTGCAACGCCAACTGCGGGTGTAACTTATAACTGGTACACTGCATCAACCGGTGGTACGCCTGTATTTACAGGTAATACCTTTACCACTCCGGCCTTAGCTGCAACCACATCTTATTATGTGGAAGCCAGCAACGGTACTTGCGGTAGTTCAACCCGTACACAGGTTACTGCTACGGTTACTACAGCAGTTGCTAACCCAACGCTGGTACAAGCAAGCGTTACCACTTGCGCCAATTCATCAGCAACTTTCACTGCAACATCGGCCCAGCCGGGTGTTACTTTTAAATGGTACACCGCTGCAACAGGTGGTTCTCCAATATTTACAGGTGCTCAATTCACCACACCGGCGCTTACTGCTAATACCAGCTATTATGTAGAAGCATCAAGTGGTAGCTGTACCAGTGCAGGCCGCACTAAAGCCGATGCGGTTGTAAATCCCGCCCCGGCAGCGCCAACTGTAACGGTTAACCCTGTAGGCGGACAGATCACATCCGGTCAGACGGCTACTTTAACAGCGTCATCAACCACAGCCGGTGTAACTTATGCCTGGTATACCAGCGCTACCGGCGGAACAGCAGTAGCAACCGGTGCAGTATTTACCACGCCGATATTAACATCAAATACAACTTACTATGCCGAAGCTGCTTTGGCTACTGGTTGCGCCAGTGTGCGTACCCCGGTAACTATTACGGTTAACCCGATATTCTCAACCACCTGCGATTTTGCATCGACCCAGATCACAGACATCAATGGTGGATTACTTTGCGTATTGTGTTCGGTAAATAATCCAAATAACTCTATCAATACCGATCAAACTGATTTTACTACCTTATCTATCCCGGTAGGCCTGGTTGGATCGTACGTTGCACAAAGGCTGATCTTCGGTGAAGCCGGTGCGGTTGGCGATTCTATCAGCGTAAGATTACGTTTCCCTGCTGCTTTGGCATCAGTAAGCGTATTGAATAACATCCGTATCGGATCGTACAACGGAGCTACTTATAACAACGACGGCATTTTATTGAATAGTAATCTGCTGCGCGTTCAATTGCTGACCGGTAACACCGAAGCCATTGTCAGATTTGCGCCGCAAGCCGCGTTTGACAGGGTAGAGATTCGTCTGAATGGCGCTTTAGCATCGGTATTGAACTCAGTAGATATCGGTTACGCCAGCAAACAAGTGGAAGCTCCGCAATTGCAGGCTACCGGCGTTAATGTTTGTTCGGGCAATAGTGCAACCTTCACAGTGAGTAATGCCAGAGCAGGAGTAACCTATCAATGGTATGATGCTCCGGTTGGTGGTAACCTTGTATTTACCGGTGCAGTATTTACTACTCCGGCTTTATCTGCCACTACTACTTATTATGTACAAAGCGTACGTAGCATTAATAGCTGCCCTAACCCTAACAGGGTTGCAGCCACTGCTACTGTTACCGCATCACCTGTTACGCCAACTTTAACACAAAGCACTATTCAGCTTTGCGCAGGCGATAACACTATATTATCTGTAACCAACGCAGGCGCCAATACCGTTAGATGGTATGATGCTGCAACCGGCGGTAACTTGGTATTTACCGGCAACAACTTCCAGGTTACACCGATAGCTAACGTTATTTACTATGCCGAGTTAAGCAACGGTACCTGTACCAGCCAAACCCGCGCAGTGGCCACCATTATTGTAAACCCTCGTCCGGCTAAACCGGGTGTGGCAGCTACAAGTGTCAGCGTTTGTATCGGCGCTCCGGCTACCTTAACAGTTCTAAATCCTGAAGCCAACGTAACGTACAAATGGTACACTGATCCAACTGGCGGTACCACTGTATTTACCGGTACAACTTTTACCACACCGGCTGTTTTAGCTAACACATCTTACTATGTAGAAGCAACCGGCAATACCGGCGGATGTACCAACAATGGCGGCCGCACCCAGGTTAACGTAACCACAAACGGCGTTATCGCTACACCAACCTTAAGCGCAACTACCCAATCGGTATGTTTCGGTGGTTCGGCAACTATCAGTGTGGTTAATCCGGTAAACGGAATTACTTACAACTGGTACACTGCTGCAACGGGCGGCGCACCGGTATTCTCAGGAACAACCTTCACCGTTAATAATGTAACTGCCAACGCATCTTACTATGTAGAAGCTGCCAACAGCGCAGGTTGTACCAGCGCAACCCGTACTAAAACAGATATCACCGTATTGCCAATCCCGGCATCGCCAACTGTTACGGCAACTGCCGGCAGCTTAAGCGTTTGCGCAGGCGCATCGGCAAGCCTGAGTATTGTCAATCCACAGGCTAACCAGGTTTATCGCTGGTATACTGCATCAACAGGTGGTACCTTGTTATTTACCGGTACCCAATTTGTTACCCCGGCTCTTTCTGCTAATACTACTTATTACGTAGAAGCAGCTACAGCAGGTAACTGTAATCCATCAGCACGTACCGCGGTAACAGTTACCGTTAACCCACTGCCAACAGATCCAACCCTGACAGCAGCTACTGTTACCGTTTGCGCAGGCAGTCCGGCTACCTTTACTATCGCATCACCACAAGCAGGTGTGCGTTACCGCTGGTACGATTCTCCGGCACAAACCAATATGCTGTTTGAAGGTACTACGTTTGTAACCGGTCCAATCACCGTAAACACTACATATTATGTATCGGCTACCAATGTAAACGGATGCTCATCATCTAATTTAACTACTGCTCAGGCCAATGTACAGGCTACACCACCGGCGCCTATTATTGCCAACGGAAGTACCGTACAAACTTGTTCAGGTACGCAGGTAACGCTAAGCATCAGCAATCCGCAAGCCGGCTTTACCTATAACTGGTATAACGCAGCTACAGGCGGTACTCTGGTATTTAGCGGTGCAAACTTTACTACCGGTGCGTTAAACGCCAGCGTAACTTACTATGCCGAAGCAGTTAGTGCAGGCGGATGTACTTCATCGTCGCGCACTTCCGTAGCTATTACTATTAACCCGGTATTGTCTCCGCTGGTTGTTACTGCCACCGGTGGTTCAACTACACCGGTAATATGCTCGGGCAATACGGTCACGCTTACTGCAACCAGCTCAAGCACTAACGTGATATTTAATTGGTATGATGCGGCTACAGCAGGTAACCTGGTATTTACAGGCGCTACCTTCACTACCGGTAACTTAACTACTAATAAAACCTACTATGTAGAAGCGGTTAGCTCGGTAAGCGGTTGCGCATCATCGGCACGTACTCCTATATCTATCACTGTAACAGCTCCACCGGCTACGCCGACTGTTGCTGCACCGGTTGTGACAATATGTACAGGTGCTACGGCTACTTTAAATGTTGCTTCGCCTGTGGCCGGTATTACCTATAACTGGTATGCCGATGCAGCCCGCACCACCTTACTGTCAACCGGCCCTGCTTTTGTAACCGCAGCAGTAAACGCAAATACTACTTTCTATGTAGAAGCCACTAACGGATCTTGCCCATCGGCTTTAGCCAGTGTGCAGGTGAACGTGAACGCTTTACCACCTGCGCCGACAGTTGCCAACGGTACTACCGTGCAAAGTTGCTCAGGTTCGGCAGTTACGCTGACCATTGCAAGCCCTACTGCAGGCTTTACCTACAACTGGTATAACGCCGCAACAGGAGGCACCCTGGTTGCAACAGGTACAAGCTTTACTACAGCTGTTTTAAACGCCACCGTAATTTACTACGCCGAAGCTGTTAACAGCACCGGCTGTAGCTCATCAACCCGTACTAAAGTGACTGTTAATGTAAATGATCTGCCATCAGCACCGGTTGTTGCCGATGCAAGCGGATCTACCACGCCTACAGTTTGTTCGGGCAGTACTGCTACGCTGAAAGCTACCAGCAACACGCCAGGCGTAATATTTAACTGGTACGATGCTGCCACAGGCGGTAACCTGGTATTTACCGGTGCTACCTTCACCACTGCGCCATTAACTGCCAACGTAATCTACTACGTAGCGGCAGTAAGCAGCACAAGCGGTTGCGCATCGCCAACACGTACGGCCATAGCTATTACAGTAACAAGTCCGCCGGTTACTCCGGTTCCGGTATCGGCTAATGTTACGGTATGTAGCGGCAGCCCTGCAACTTTGGGTGTGGCATCGCCATTGGCAGGTGCAACTTACCGCTGGTACAGCGATGCAGCCAGAACTAACCTGGTATTTACCGGTCCAACCTTTGTTACCGGCCCGATAAGTGTTAATACACCGTTCTATTTAGAATCGGCAAGCGGCTCGTGCAGCTCGGCTTTGGTTACGGTACAGGTTACTGTAGTCCCTGCGCCAAGCACTCCGGTTATTGCTAACGGCGCAACGGTACAAACCTGCGCCGGATCGCAAGTTACGCTGAGCGTGACCAGTCCGCAAGCAGGTATTACCTATAACTGGTACAATGCAGCCGCAGGTGGTATCCTGGTATCAACCGGAACCACCTTTACTACCGCGGCATTAAACGGCAATGTATCCTACTTTGTAGAAGCGGTTAACGCTACCGGCTGTACCTCACCTGGTCGCGCAGGGGTAGCTATTACAGTTAACCCACGTCCGGTTAACCCTGTGGTTACTGCTACCGGCGGCTCAACATCGCCAAGCATTTGCGCAGGCAGCCCGGTTACGCTTACTGCTACCAGCACTACATCAAACGTAACATTTAACTGGTATACTGTGGCCAGCGGCGGAAGCCCTGTATTCTCGGGGGCAACCTTCACTACAACGCCGGCTGCTACCACCGTATACTATGTAGAAGCGGTGAGCAACGTTAGCGGTTGTACTTCGGGCAGTCGTACACCAATTTCGGTAACGGTAACAACACCTCCGGCTACGCCGACGGTTGCCGCGGCCAACGTTTCGGTTTGCTCGGGTAGTTCGGCTACGGTTGCAGTGTCTAATCCGTTATTGGGTATTACCTATAAATGGTATTCAGACGCAGCACGTACAACGCTGGTATTTACCGGTCCAACTTATGTTACCGGTGCAATCACCACTAACCGCACTTATTATGTAGATGCCACCAACGGATCGTGCAGCAGTGCAACAGCAGCAACAGTGCAGGTAACTGTGAACGCGTTGCCAGGTGCGCCAACTATTGCTAACGGAGCATCGGTACAAACCTGCGCGGGTACACAGGTATCGTTGAATATCGCTAACCCTCAGGCCGGGCTTACCTACAATTGGTATACATCAGGCGCGGGCGGTATCCCGATTGCTGTTGGCAGTACATTTATCACACCAACACTAAACTCTACAACAACATATTATGCCGAAGCAGTAAACGCATCGGGTTGCGGATCATCAACCCGTACATCGGTTGTGGTTAACGTTAATCCGTTACCGGTTAGCCCTGCAATTACAGCAACAGGCGGTTCAAGTGCGCCAAGCATTTGCGCAGGTAGTTCTACAACGCTTACCGCAAACAGCCCAACAGCAGGTGTTACCTTTAACTGGTACACCGCTGCAACAGGTGGCAGCCTGGTATTTACCGGCCCCGTGTTTACCACCCCGGCACTTGCAACTACTACAATTTATTATGTAGAAGCAGCAAGCACCACCAGCGGATGTTCGTCGCCTACACGTACGGCGGTAGTGGTAACGGTTACGCCGCCACCGGCTGTACCAACGCTGGTATCAGCATCGGTTAACGCTTGTGCTGGCAGCCCGGCAACCTTGTCGGTAAGTTCGCCGCAGGTAGGTGTTACTTACAGATGGTATAGCGATGTAGCCAGAACTAATTTGGTATTCACCGGCCCAAGCTTTACTACCGGCCCGGTTAATGCTAACGCTACTTATTATGTAGATGCTACCGGATCAGCCTGCACCTCAGCTGCGGCGACTGCCCAGGTTAATGTAGTTGCTATACCGGGTGCGCCAACGCTTACCAATGCCAGCCTGGTAACCTGCCCTAATACGCAGGTGCTGCTAAGCATTGCTAATCCACAGGCAGGGTTTACCTATAACTGGTATAGTTCGGCAGCAGGCGGTACGTCGTTATTCACCGGTACCAGCTTTACTACACCGCTGGTAACCAATAATGTTACTTATTATGCGGAAGCTGTGAATGCAACAGGTTGTCCGTCAACAAGTCGCGCAGCGGCAACGGTTATTATGTCAGCATCACCAACTGCACCGGTCGGCGGTTCTCCTGCCGATATCTGTGCAGGCAGTACGGCTATCATATCAGCCAGCAGTCTGGACCCTAACGTAAGCATCAAATGGTACTCATCGGCAACAGGCGGTACCGCACTGGCTACCGGCAATAGCATTACCACACCGGTATTAAGTGCTAACACCACTTACTACGCCGAAGCGGTAAGCAACAGCGCAGGCTGTCCATCGGCTACCCGTACGCCGGTAAGCGTAATTGTTAGAGGGGTGCTTGCAGCGCCGGTTGTAACAGTTGCCAATACAGCGCCTACCAGTGTTACCTTCCAGTGGGCGCCGGTAACAGGAGCAGTAAGCTACCAGGTTAGCGTAGATGGCGGACCGTTTATCGATCCAAGCTCGGGCGCGGCGGGTACTACCCACACCGTTACAGGCCTGATGGTAAACACCAATGTTACCATTGTGGTAAGGGCTAACGGAACCACGGTTTGCCAGTTAAGCGCAAATTCGGCATCGGTTACCGGGCGCACAACTAACCCTCAGGGCAATAACATCTTCGTCCCTAACGCCTTTACGCCAAACGGCGATGGTAAAAACGATGTGCTTTACGTGTACAGTACCAATATCAAAACAATGACATTGACTATTGTAGATCAATATGGCGAAATCATCTTCCGCTCAAACTCGCAGGCCAGCGGTTGGGATGGCACCTATAAGGGCTCTAAACAACCGGTAGGCGTGTACATGTACATGGTTGAAGCGGTAATGAATGATGGAACAACAGTTAAGAAAAACGGCTCAGTTACACTACTACGATGAAAAATAAAATTATGATGATGGCCCTGTTGCTCCTGATCGGAGCGGCAGGCCGCGTAAAGGCTCAGGTAGATCCGCATTTCTCGCAATACTATGCGTATCCCTTATGGTTAAATCCGGCCCTTACGGGTGTAATGAACGGCGATTTGCGGGTAGCCGGCAACTATAAAAACCAATGGGCCAATGTGGGCAACGGTTATAAAACGGGCGCGGTATCGGTTGATATGCGGCCAACTGATAAAGTTGGTTTGGGCTTAACCATACTTAACCAGGCTGCAGGCGATGCAGGTTTTAATTACTTCTCGGCCTACGGATCATTCGGTTACGCTATCGCAGTATCAAACGATGGTAACCAGAAGGTAAGTTTCGGGATCCAAGCCGGGGTTATCAATCGCAGTTTTGATATGAATAAACTACAGTTTGGCAGCCAGTATAACCCAGTTACCGGTTACGATGGCACCGCGCCAAGTTTTGAAGCGCTATCGGGCAACAGCACTACCGTGTTTGATGCCAACGCAGGCGTGTTCTATTACGATGGTGACCCGAACAAAAATTTAAACTTGTTCGGCGGTTTCAGTGTATCACATTTATCAAGACCTAAAGACCCGTTCTCTACGTCGGGCGATGGCAAATTGCCTATCCGCTTTGCTGTACACGGTGGCGTGCGCGTTAAAGCAACCGATAATATCGACCTGATACCCAATGCCATTTTTATACAGCAGCTAAAGGCCCAAGTGAAAGGCATCGGCGCTTATTCGGAGTTTAAGTTACAGCACGATAACGGTTTAATAGCCGGCGCTATGTACCGGATAAACGACGCTGCGGTGGTTGATTTTGGTTACCATTTCAGTAACACCATCATCGGCGTAAGCTACGATTTTAATACCTCGACATTTAATCGTGCTACATCCGGAGCAGGTGGTTTGGAACTGTCTGTCAGTTACGTGTTCCACAAAAGAATATCTGAACCTGAACCTATTTGTCCGCGCCTTTAATAAGCTAAATTATGAAAATCACACTTTACACAATTTTATTGGTAGCCTGCTGCAACCTGGCGTTTGGGCAGTATAATACTAATTTTAGGGAGCTGGGCGATAAGGCTTATCAAAACAAAAACTTCTACGAAGCTGCCTACTATTATAAAAAATCGGCCGACGGACTGAATATCATCCCAAAAGGAGATCAGATCCCTTACCAAACCAAACTCACCAAAAAGGTAACGGTGCGCGCCGAGGATGTGAACTACGTATCGTACCAACTGGCTGAATCGTATCGCCAGTACGAAAACTATCTACAGGCCGAAGGTTGGTATAACAAGGTGCTGAGCGTTGGCGCAGATAGTATCTATCCCTTATCACGGTTTTGGTATGGCATCTGCCTGAGGGCCAACCAGCATTATGACGGCGCTATTAAGCAACTAAGCCAGTTTAAAGATGGCTACCATGGCGATGCTAAATATAATACTATGGCCACCAAAGAGATTGCTAACTGCAAGTTTGCTTTGGATCAGTATAAATTCCCTATCCTGATGGAAACTGCGAAGTTGAAAGGGGAGTGGAATTCGGACGGATCGAACTACGCTATGATTAAGCAAGGTGATAATTTTTTCTTCACCTCATCGCGCCTGGTTAAAGATGATAAAAACCGCCTAAATAGACTTTACACCAGCACCGGTAAAGGTACCATCCCGCAATTGATTGATATTAAAAGCGAGGACAGCAAAAAGAACGTGGAATATGGTACCCCGTCGCTTACCACCAGCGGTAACCGTATGTATTTAACCCGTTGGTATAAAGATGGTGATAAATATGTGCGCGGCATTTATAAATCGGATTTATCGGGGACAACCTGGGGCGTAGCTAAAGCCCTGAACTCAAACGTTAATTTGCCCGATTTTCACGCACAGCAGCCTTTTGTTACGTCAGACGGAAAACGCCTGTATTTTGTTTCGGACAAACCAGGCGGACAAGGCGGACAGGATATCTGGTATGCTGATCTGGATGCCGATGGCGATCCGGTTAACTCTAACAATTTGGGTGCGACAATCAATACCGATATGGATGAGCAGGCCCCTTATTACGATGCCCCTAATAAAAGACTGGTATACAGCTCTAAAGGTTTAGTTGGCTTAGGCGGGTTTGATTTATACGAAAGCCAGGGCGATGTAGGCTACTTTGCTAAACCTAAAAATCTGAATTATCCTGTCAATTCGGCTAAGGATGATCTATATTATTTCCCGGATCGTTCAGATGCTACCAAGTTCTACATCAGTTCGGACAGGGAGTCTGATTGCTGTCTGGATCTGTTCCAGGTTACAGATAAGCGTTACATTTTAAGTGGTTTGGTGGTTGATTGCGATACCAAGAAACCACTGCCGGGCGTAACAGCTACTTTTATCGATTCCATATCTAATCAGGTGGTGGCGCAGATCACAACCGGTAAAGATGCTAAATACGCTTTCAAGGTGGCCAATAACCGCCCTTACCAAATGCGTTTGGAGAAAGATAAATACTTCAGCAAGGTATTGCCGGTGGTGCGCCCTAGCGGTAAAATGATGAAGGATACCCTGATGGCTCCTGAAATTTGCCTGCAATCTTTCGAGGTGAACAAGCCTATCGTGATCAATAACATCCTGTACGATTTTAACAAAGCCGATTTACGCGAAGAATCTAAAACGATACTGAACGGCCTGGTAACCATCCTTAAGGATAATCCTAAAATGAAGATCGAGTTGTCGGCCCATACCGATTCTATCGGCAGTGATGCTTATAACCTTAACCTATCGCAGCAAAGGGCACAATCGTGCGTGGATTACATTGTAGCCAGCGGTATTGAGAACGACCGGATTTTTGCCAAAGGATATGGCAAAAGCAAACCAATTGCGCCAAACTCGCTGCCAAACGGACAGGATAATCCCGAAGGCCGTCAGTTGAATCGCCGCACCGAATTTACCGTGCTGAAATTAGATAACACCGTAACTAAACTTGTTGAACCATAAAACCTAAAACCCCATTAAACTATGCCGATTCGTGAATTTATCATCGTATTACTTTTAGTTAACGCTTGCTTTTATATCAGGAGACAAATGCAGGTAAAAGTCAGTCGGCTTGATCATCTGCAATTAGTTGAGGTGAAATTAAAAGGTGCAGCCTACCTGCTGATAAATATTATTTGCGCAAGCCTTGTGTTTCTAATCTGAAAAAAAATAAACCTAAATTATAGAAATTATGCGTGAGATTTTAACTTATAACGATGCTGCTCGCCCGTTATTAAAAACCAAAAAATTTTCAAGTCTGCATATCGAATTGTTTGATCAGATATTGATGGGCAAAACCAACAGAGACATTAATAAGGCTTATGGCTACACGCAGCGATCGCACGCGGTGGTTGACCATACCCGTAAGGTAATGTACAAACTATTGGCTATGGAAGGCCTTTGCCGCAAAGACTATGTAGACCGGGTAGTTTATCCGCGCGAGTACATTTTCTGGTGGAAGAAGGTGCTGGAAACCCATCGCGAAGCGCTGATGAAAATCGCGATAAAGCCCGAATATTATCACCCGCAGGGGTTGTAATACATGATAAATTTATAACAGGTAACGCGCCGGTTTAAATAAGCCGGTGCGTTGCCGTTTACACTACTTAATGATATTTTCTTTTTTTAAAAAGAAGTTAAAGGATATCTCCATATCCCGCAAGTTATATTTTACCGTAGGCATAATGGCCCTGCTGGTAACGGTGGAGTTGTGCACGCTTTGGTTCGCCGTTAGTACGCTATCATCCGTGCGCTCGTTTGTGGCGGGCGAAGCTTTATGGTCTAAAGCCGAGAAGGATGCCGTGCTGCGTTTACACATGTATGCCTACACCCACAACGAAAAAGATTATCAAACCTTTCTGGAATTATTTAAAGTACCTGCAGGCGACAGGCGTACCCGTTTAGAGCTTTATAAAAAGCATCCTGATATGAATGTAGCCCGCCAGGGTTTTATTGATGGGGGGAATCATCCGGATGATGTAGATGGGATGATCAGGCTGCTTACCCGGTTTTCAAATATTTCATATCTAAAAAAGGCATTTACGCTTTGGGCCAAGGCCGAGCCTATCATCAATAAGCTGATGGTTACCGGGCAAGCTATCCATACCAAAGTGCAAAATGGTGCCTCGCAAAAAGAGATAGATGCACTTTTATTGGAGATGACCGTGCTGAACACGCAATTAAGCGCTATGGAAAACGGTTTCTCGAACACCTTAGGCGAAGGCGCCCGCTGGCTGGAAGATTTGGTTTTGAAGTTGCTGCTCACGCTTTCGTTAACTATCGGCACCACCAGTATTTTAATTACCATATCGGTAAGCCGGGGGCTGGAAAAAGGCATCAACGCCATAATTGACGGCGCCGAGCAGGTAAGCAAAGGGGTATTGAACAAACGCGTGCCGGTTTATTCGGGCGATGAGATTGGCGTTTTGGCCGGCGCATTTAACCAGATGACTGCCCGGCTGGAACACAACGTGCAGGAACTGAAGATAAAAGAAGAACACCTGAAAACGGAAAAGCACAAAGTAGAGGCATCTGAAAAAGTGAAGCAGTTGTTTTTAATGAACATGAGTCACGAGATCCGTACACCTATGAATGCGGTGTTGGGCTTCGCGCACCTGCTGGAAGATTCGGGCTTGAATAAAGAACAGCACGACCATGTGACTTTGCTGAGCAAAGCCGCTAACGAGTTGTTACAGATATTGAATGATATCCTTGATTTCTCTCGCATGGAATCGGGAAGGGTATCGCTGGAAAGCACTCCTTTTAATTTAGATGAAATGGTGCATACCCTGGTAGGTGATATGTTTCCGTTGGCTGATAAGAAGGATTTGAACCTGAGTTGCTACGTTGATAAAAAAATCCCCGATGTGGTACTTGGAGACCCCAAGCGGCTGCACCAGATTTTGTACAACCTGCTGGCCAATGCCATTAAATTTACCGAAAGGGGAGAAGTAGGCGTTACTGTTTACCTGGTGCGCGATCATCACCATCACATAGAACTTGAATTTAGCGTGAAGGATACAGGGATAGGTATTTCGGAAGAAGATCAGGACAAGATCTTTGAAAGTTTTGAACAAGCTGAGAGCGGTACCGACCGCAAATTTGGTGGTGCAGGGCTGGGATTGAGTATCGTTAAGCAATTGGTAGGACTACAGGGAGGGAATATTTTTGTAAACAGCAGGCCGGGCCGAGGGTCGGAGTTTCATTTCCGGTTATCGATTTTGAAAGTCAAAAATCCTGATCCTTCAGAAGATACAGCTATCGATCAGCATTTAAAAGAACCTGCCAATACAGTACCGGGCGATGGCCCGCTGATTTTAGTGGTAGACGACAATCCGATGAACCGTTTACTGGTGATTAAGATCTTACATAAAAAAGGATACCAGACCGATACCGCCGAAAATGGGCGCATGGCCGTTTTTAATGCCCAAAGAAACGAGTATAAGTTGATACTGATGGATTTGCAGATGCCCGAAATGGATGGTTACGAGGCCACCCGGCAAATCCGCGCCTGGCAGAACGATAAAAGAGACATTCCCATTATAGCCATGACGGCTCACGCCACAGAGGGAGAGCGGGAGCGATGCCTGGATATTGGCATGAATGAATTTATCCCCAAACCTTTCGCCCCCGATGAGTTGTATCAAAAAATCGATAATCTGTTAAAATAGATTACTTTAATTGGCCTGATTTTCTGATTAATCCACACATTTATCCTATTCGCCGATACCCGAATGCCGCGCATTGTTTGGCAGCCTATCTTCATTTCGTATTTAATACCCAATTTAAATTTTTACGGAAATGAAAAGATTAGTTACCCTCTACTGTGCAATGGCAGCATCGGTTTTGCTGCTGTTCGCATTAACATCGTGCAACAAAAGTTCAGATGCTTTATCTGCTAAAACATCGGCCACAACATCATCGTCGTCGATAGCTTTGGCTAATGGCGACATCCTGATCGCAGCTACAACAAGCACCTCAATCTCGGCTACCAAAGATTCTGTTTTCCTGATGAAAGCCTGTACGCCGGGTAAGCGCCCGGATACAGTAGCATTCAGTGCGTTGTTATCTACCATTACCAGTTACCTTACTGCTAACTATTCAGGTTACACCTTTCAAAAAGCGTTTAAGATTACTAACAGCGCTGGTACGGTTACCGGTTATGTGGTTGCTATCAGCTATAACGGCAAACCTGTAGGTTTAAAATTTGACGTGACTGGTGCATTTGTAAGTGTGTTGGAACAACGCGAGCCTAACGACCACCAGGGACCAGGTTGGCATCCCGGCGGCCGTTTTGACAATCGTAACGGTCTGCATGGCGATACCATAGCTGTAAGCGCGCTGCCTGCTACTATTAAAAGCTATTTCACAGCCAACTACTCCGGCGATACGCTTTTACATGTGGTGGTAACTAAAGATACATCGTACATTGTTTTCAGTGCCAACAAGGGCTTATTTGCAACTTCGTTCTCATCAAAACTGGTCTTTGTTAAACGGGTGCAGTTATATCCGCGCCCAATTAAAACACCGGTATTGGCTGCTGCATTGCCTGCTGCAATTACCAGTTACCTCGGTACTACCTACAGCGGTTACGTTTTTGATAAAGCCTTTGTTGAAAAAGTAAGCGGCGTAGTATCTAAATATGTGGTGTTGATAGATGCCAGCGGAACGCGCTACGCCGTACAGTTTGATGCGGCGGGAACATTTGTTAAGAGTATTACGATAAAATAAGATACCTCCCGGCCCCCTAAAGGGGGAGAAGAGCCGAAAGCGAAAAGAGCAAAGCCAAAAACTTTTACCCCTTTTTGCTTTTGGCTTTTTGCGGTATTCCCCCTTTAGGGGGGTAGGGGGCTCATCTTTTTTGTAACAAAACGGGGCAAAAAGCTATCTTAGCTATAAATAGAATTTGCCATGCGTTATTTCCTTTGCATAATTTTCCCGCCCATAGCTGTGTTAACTACCGGTCGTATCGGCGCCTTTATATTGAGTATCCTTTTGACTATCTGTTTCTGGATTCCCGGCGTAATTCACGCCATTTTGGTGACGAATGATTACTATGCCGCTAAAAGGCACAGGCAACTGGTAAGGGCAGTTAGGCGTAATGGCTACTAAACGCCCTTAAACACAACCCTTAATGTATTTTATCCTGTCGAAAGTTCTCTTATTCCTAATCACCCCGGTTTATTGGATCTGTATATTATTGCTGATTGCGGCCTTTACCAACCGCAGAAAATTACGTAAGCATACGGCTATTGCAGGGTTGATATTGTTATATATTTTCTCCAACACCTGGCTGCTTAATGTTTGCGCCAATAGCTGGGAGTATAAACAGGTTAAATTGCCCGATACTGCGCACTATAGTTGTGTTATTGTTTTAGGGGGATTTTCGTCGCCAGTAGAAGGTAAAGAAGGCCGTTTTAATGGCGTATCCGACCGGTTTATCCAGGGGATGAAACTGGTGGTTACGGGGAAAGCATCGCATATTTTAATTACCGGTGGTAGCGGTAGTCTGCGCCCGGATGAGTTTTCGGAAGGAGAATGGGTGCGCGGGCAGTTAAAAGAATTTAAGTTGGCCGATAGCACGATATTAATTGAAGGAAAATCGCGCAATACCATGGAAAATGCCCGTTTTTCGGCCGAAATATTGAAGAAAAGTGGCTTAAAACCACCTTATCTATTAGTCACCTCCGCTATGCATATGCGCCGGTCAGTTATGATCTTCAATAAAAATAACGTACCTATCGTGCCTTTCCCTGCCGATTTTATAACGCATAAAATTCACCCGCCAACCTTTTGGGATCTGATCCCCGAATTTAGCGCCATTACCTGGTGGGATGGTATGATTAAAGAAATTTTTGGCTACGTGGTTAACGGTCGGATGAAATGACCTTACGCGATTGCATTTACTACCGCCACAGGCAACAAAATACTAAAAGTAGATCCAACACCTTCCTCGCTCTCCACACTTATAGTTCCCCCGTGTTTTTCAATAATTTGTTTGGCAATGCTCAACCCTAAACCGGTTGATGTCTCGCCCCGCAGGCCCTGGCGACCAGCTTTGGTAAAACGTTCGAAAATGTGAGGCAGCATGTCTTTCGGGATCCCCAAACCATGATCTTTTACCTGGATCAGCACTTTGCCATCGCTCAGACCTAAAATCAAATCGAGCGTATCCCGCTCCTTCGAAAATTTTAGGGCGTTGCTAATCAGGTTATCCAGCACGCGGTTAAATTTATCTTTATTGATGTTGGCAAAAACGTTGTGAGCGTGTTCAGTTAAAACGATGTTGTTTTTGCTCTCGTTCATGGTTTTCCAGGCGGCAACGGTTAAGCGCATTAAGGCGTTCATGTCAGTTACTGCGGTTTCAAACGGGCGATCGCTTTCGTTTTTGGCTACTTCCAGCAAATCGTTTACAATAGACCTGGCTTTAAGGCAGGATGTTTTAATCATACCCAGGTTATCCTCCGTTTCAGCGTCCAACTGTTCCATCTGCATTACCATGGTGATAGATTCAATGGCGGCAATTGGGTTACGTAAATCGTGCGCTACAATGCCTAATACATCGTTTTTAAAGTCGCTGGCTTTTTCAATTTCGATGTTTTTGCGCTTTATTTCGGTCAGCTGCATAAAATGCGTTGCCTTGTACGAGTAGGCGTAGCGCGATATAAAATAAAATCCGCAAAGCAGTACAACTGATGTAAGCTGATCATACAATACCTCCAGCGGATCGCCCTCGCACAAAAACAACACCACGGTAAATAATAGCGCTGTAAATATCGTGAGCATTATGGCATCCTCGTAATCGAACACAAAAATTACACCTACGGTTACCAACGCAACCAGGTACATGGTCAGGTTATCGCGCAGGGTATACATGGTTATAAAGCTCGACAGGATCCCCGCCAGCAGTACAAACGCCGAAAAGGCGATGACCATTACCGTCATCAATCCGGTTGTTTTTTTTAATTGAGCAAACTTCTTGAGCAGGCGGTTGCTTGCAAAATAAAAAACAGGGGTAAGCGCTATATAAGCCCAGTTACTGTAGTTAAATTCAGGGAAATTGCTGGCTTTGGTCAATCCGTTGGGCACGTACGAGTAAAATAAACGCACGGTAACATTTATAATAAAAAAGATGCTACAGGCAATCTGCATCGCTTTCAGGTTTTGAAGCGTATAATAGCGGTTAAAGCCAGACCGGCTGTGGCCCGGTAAATTTTTAAAGAGATAAATGTTCAATAGCGTAGTGCTTACCGGGTTTAAAAGTAGTAAATTTCGGCGTTATGGCATCTTTCGATAATCCAGTTTCGTATGAATCAGACATTTAGAAGACAAATTGTCTTTTGGGATTAAAATCACCTGACTTTTTTTCAGATACCCAACCTTGGCAACACATTTGAGAAGTACTAAATACTATGAATTTTAACAACTTTACCATCAAAGCACAGGAGGCTGTTCAAAAAGCTTCCGAAATCACAACAGGCAATCAGCAGCAGGCCGTTGAGAATGCGCACTTGCTGAAAGGATTGCTATTGGTTGATGAAAACGTTATTGCATACCTCTTAAAAAAACTAAACGTAAATATCAACCGGCTTAACGAGCAACTGGATCAGCAGATTGCATCGTACCCTAAAGTAAGCGGCAGCAATGTTTACCTGTCATCAAACGCCAATAGTGCGCTGCAAAAAGCGCAGGGCTATCTGAAAGAATTTAAAGACGAGTTTGTATCGGTCGAACATATCCTATTAGGGATTTTAGCCGTTAGCGATAAAGCCGGCACTGCCCTTAAAGATATGGGCGTGAATGAGAAAGATCTGAAAAAAGCCATTGTTGGCCTGCGGGGAGATAGCAAGGTGACCGATCAGAATGCCGAAGCTACTTATAACGCACTGAATAAATATGCCCGCGATTTAAATGAGTATGCCGAATCGGGTAAGTTGGATCCTGTTATTGGCCGGGATGATGAGATTAGACGGGTGATCCAGATCTTATCGCGTCGAACCAAGAATAACCCAATTTTGGTAGGCGAACCCGGCGTAGGTAAAACTGCCATTGCCGAGGGTATTGCCTTCCGGATTATTAAAGGCGATGTGCCCGAAAATCTGAAATCGAAAACCGTTTATTCGCTGGATATGGGGGCGCTGATTGCCGGTGCCAAATACAAAGGCGAGTTTGAAGAGCGCCTGAAAGCCGTAATAAAAGAAGTTACCCAGGCCGATGGTGAGATCATTTTGTTTATCGATGAGATTCACACCCTGGTAGGTGCCGGCGGAGGCGAGGGCGCCATGGATGCCGCAAATATTCTGAAACCGGCTTTGGCTCGCGGGGAATTGCGCGCAATTGGTGCCACCACACTAAACGAATATCAAAAATACCTGGAAAAAGATAAAGCATTAGAGCGTCGTTTCCAGATGGTGTTGGTTGGTGAGCCCGATACTGCCGATGCAATTTCGATTTTGCGCGGTTTAAAAGAACGTTACGAAACTCACCATAAAGTACATATTAAAGACGAGGCGATCATAGCGGCTGTCGAAATGTCGCAACGTTACATATCCGATAGGTTTTTACCTGATAAGGCGATTGACCTGATGGACGAGGCTGCATCTAAACTGCGGATGGAGATGGATTCGGTACCGGAAGTGGTCGACGAACTGGATCGCCGTATAATGCAATTGGAAATTGAACGTGAGGCGATCAAACGCGAAAAAGACGACGCCCGCGTAAAAGAGTTAAGTGAAGAAATAGCCAATCTATCGGCCGAGCGCGATTCGCTACGTGCTAAATGGCAGGGCGAAAAAGATATGGTTGATGGCATTAACCAAAAGGTTGAGCTGATTGAGCACTATAAACTGGAAGCTGAGCAGGCCAAACGCGCCGGCGATTACGGCAAAGTAGCCGAACTGGAATATGGCCGAATTAAAGAAGCCGAAGCCGAAGTTGAAAAACTGAAAGCCGCCCTGTTAGAAAATCAACAGGATAGCCGGATGCTGAAAGAGGAAGTGACTGCCGATGATATTGCCGGTGTGGTATCGCGTTGGACCGGTATTCCGGTGAGTAAGATGATTCAAAGTGAACGCGAGAAATTGCTTAATCTGGAAGACGAATTACACAAACGCGTAGCCGGGCAGGGCGAGGCTATTGAAGCGATCAGCGATGCTATTCGCCGCAGCCGTGCGGGTTTGCAGGATAAAAGGAAACCTATCGGATCGTTTATCTTTCTGGGAACTACCGGCGTAGGTAAAACAGAGCTGGCTAAAGCCCTGGCTGAATATCTGTTTAACGATGAGAATGCGCTGGTGCGGATAGATATGTCGGAATACCAGGAGCGACACGCGGTTTCGAGATTAATCGGTGCGCCTCCGGGCTATGTGGGTTATGATGAAGGCGGGCAGTTAACCGAAGCGGTGCGCAGGAAACCTTACAGTGTAGTATTACTGGATGAGATTGAAAAAGCACATCCCGATGTGTTTAATATTTTACTGCAGGTTTTAGATGATGGCCGCTTAACTGATAATAAAGGCCGGGTGGTGAATTTTAAAAATACCATCATCATTATGACCTCTAATATCGGCGCTAATATCATCCAGGAAAACTTTCAGGATTTTGACGATAGCGATAAAGAAGAAGTACTGGCTAAAACAAAAAATCAGTTGTTTGATGTGCTTCGTGCTACCATCCGCCCTGAGTTTTTAAACCGGATAGATGAGATCATTATGTTTACCCCGCTAAGCAGGGATGAGATAGGGGATATTGTGAAACTACAATTCAGGCATGTACAGGATACCCTGGCCGAGATGGGGGTTACCATAGAAGCATCGGAAGAAGCATTAGACTGGCTGGCTCAATTAGGTTATGATCCGCAGTTTGGCGCAAGGCCGTTGAAAAGGGTAATTCAGAAAAAAATCCTGAACGAATTGTCGAAACAAATATTGGCTGGCAAGGTAGATCGCGATGCGCGTATTAAACTGGATATGTTTGATAATCAGTTTGTATTCTTAAACGAAAGTTTAAATACTAATGGTTAATATTTAGCCAATATATTTTATTACTTATACAAGTAATACTTAAAAAAGGAACACAAATAGTGTTCCTTTTTTATTTTAAGTTCCTGAATATCAAATAATAAAACCTTATGGAATAAAAAATATTATTAAAATGAATGTAAAATTCATGTTAATAATTCATCTTTACATATTAAAAAATATGTTATAATATCAAGAATTATAACATCATCAACCAGTGAAAAACATTTTATTATCCTTTGTCGTAATTAGCTTTTTGCTGACTGGCTGTGCAAAAGAAGATGCACAGGTTGTCCTCAAGAAAATTACTTTCACTCCTGATACGTTAACCTTAACCGTTGGCGATACTCAGAAATTAAATCCTGTTTTCACGCCCGCTACTTTCAGCACTATCGCTGTCGAATGGAAATCCAACGACGAGTCGGTTGCTACCTTTAGTAACGGCGGTTACCTTTCCGCAAAAAAATCCGGTAAAATCTGGGTTACTGTTAAGGATAAAAACGGCGCTACCATGGGTAAAGCCTATGTTATTATTCCTTAATTGTAAACTCATCTGCTACCTTTTTTAAATCGCGTTATATTCTTTATACGGTTCGGGTTTTTAAAAGGTTCTCTTTTTTTATTTTTTTTTGAAATTAATTTCCGCGGGGAGCGTAAACAATTATTAGCGCCCCGGCTACGGCTACAAGTGCACCGATGATATCATATTTATCGGGCTTAAAACCGTCAATCTTCCAAGCCCAAATTAGCGCCATAGCTATAAATATCCCGCCATAAGCGGCATATACCCGCCCAAATGATGTCGTTTGCCAGGTTGCCACTACACCGTATAAAGCCAGGATTAATGCGCCTGTAATCCCCATCCACAAAGGTTTGCCTTCTTTAAGCCAAAGCCAAATTAGGTAGCCTCCGCCAATCTCGCACAGGCCGGCCAGCAAAAACAATAAAAATGATTTAATGAATGGCATAGTTTAACAAGCCTTAACATATGGCTTAGCGCAATATAGCAGGTTTTTTATATTTTTGCAGAGAAAGCCCCTACGTTAGCTACGTAGGCTGCCCAATACCTATCAATGGATATATCAGTAGTAGTACCTTTATATAACGAAGTTGAATCGTTACCCGAACTAACATCGTGGATAGCCCGCGTAATGGAAGCCAATAATTTCACTTACGAGGTGATATTGGTTGACGATGGTAGCAACGACGGATCATGGGAAATGGTGTTAAAGCTTCAGGAAAGCAACCCATTTTTACGGGGGATCAGGTTTCGACGTAACTATGGTAAATCTGCTGCTTTAAACGTGGGTTTCGAGGCCACTAAAGGCAACGTGGTGATTACAATGGACGCTGACTTACAAGATAGCCCCGACGAGATCCCCGAACTGTACCGCCGTATTGTGGAAGAAAAGTATGATCTGATCTCGGGCTGGAAAGCCAAGCGACATGATCCGCTAAGCAAAACCATTCCAACTAAGCTATATAATGCCGCCACCCGTAAAATGAGCGGTATTAATAACCTGCACGATTTTAATTGCGGATTGAAAGCTTATCGCAGCGCCGTTGTGAAAAACATTGAGGTGTATGGCGAAATGCACCGTTACATCCCGGTGATAGCTAAATGGGCCGGCTTTGTTAAAATAGGCGAACAGATAGTTGAACACCGCGCCCGCAAATACGGCGTAACCAAATTTGGGATGAGTCGTTTTATTAACGGCCTGCTCGATCTGCTTTCCATCTTCTTTGTAGGTAAATTTGGTAAACGCCCCATGCACTTTTTTGGTTCGATGGGGGTACTGAGTTTCCTGACAGGGTTCATCAGCATTGTTTGGCTGGTTTATGAAAAACTTTATGCCATTGCTAAGCACGTGCGCTACGAGCGGGATATTACCCAAAAGCCTTTGTTCTACATCGCGCTTAGCGCTATCATTATCGGCTTTATGCTATTCTTAACCGGTTTTGTAGCCGAATTGGTAGCCCGCAGCAGCGGCGATCGTAATAATTACCAGATAGCAGAGCGGGTGTAATCAGTAACGTCATTGCGAGGTACGAAGCAATCTCTACGTAAGAAGATGAGCTTCGCAATGTCCTTATAGCTTAGAGATTGCTTCGTACCTCGCAATGACGCGGGGGACTAAACCCGAAATCGAACATTCGAAATCTAACAAATGTTTTTCTCCATCATCATACCTCTATATAATCGCCCGCAGGAGATCAATGAACTGCTTTATACCCTGGCCCGCCAAACCTATACCCGGTTTGAGGTGCTGGTGATTGAAGATGGATCGACCCTGGATGCGAAAGAAATAGTGGAAGGCTATGCCGATCAGCTGGATATAAAATATTTTGTGAAACCTAATTCGGGCCAGGGCTTTAGCCGCAATTATGGCTTTGAACGGGCCATAGGCGATTACTTTATCATCTTCGATTCGGATTGCCTGATCCCTAAAGATTACCTCGAAATTGTTGCCGACAGCTTAGCTGCCAATTATCTGGATGCTTATGGCGGTCCGGATGCTGCGCATTCTTCATTTACTCCCGTACAAAAAGCCATCAGTTATGCCATGACGTCGCCTTTCACTACCGGCGGTATCAGGGGGAACAAACAAAAAATAGGAGGGCAGTTCCATCCGCGCAGCTTTAATATGGGCGTATCGCGCAAGGCCTGGGAAACGGTTGGTGGGTTTATCATCACCCGCTCGGGCGAGGATATCGAGTTCAGTATCCGCATCCACAGCAATGGTTTTAAAATAGGACTGATACCCGAGGCCAAAGTTTATCATAAACGCCGCACCAGCTTTTTTCAGTTTTACAAGCAGGCGCATTTTTTCGGCCGGGCACGGATAAATATCTATAAGTTTTTCCCGGATACATTAAAAGCAGTGCACTTTTTCCCTGCTGCATTTACGCTGGGCTTGATATTTACAATAATTGCTAATATTTTTAGGTGGCGAATTGCTATCTTAGCCGATGCGTTTTTAGTGGCTGTTACGCTGTTGATATTTTTTCATTCACTCGGCAAAAACAAATCGCTGAAAATTGCATTTTTGAGCATAATAGCATCATACATACAACTAACCGCGTACGGGCTTGGCTTTATACAAGACTTTTGGCTGCGCGTGATACTGAAAGACAATAAATAATTAATTATGTACCATCCTTTTTCCATTGCGGATACCATTAAGACTGCGTGGAATATTATTAAAAAGAATTTTATAACCATTATCATTTACTCTGCCCTGGCGGTAGTGTTGCTGATTGTTATTCAAGGTATCAATTTTATTTTCAACTCAACTGAGGATTTTAGCCTTCAGTTGGTATTGTTTTGCATATTGCTGATCATGCAGGGATATACTACGCTTGGTCTATACAAACTGATATTTACGCTGATAGACAGCGAATTTTATGAGTTTGAGTTCTCGCAGATCATCCCCAAAATACGGATGGTATTAAGCTATATCGCTATCAGCTTAGTATTCGCATTTATAGTGACCACGTTCAACGTATTTGTGATTGACCGGCTGGACGATTACCCCGCTGTGCAAAGCCTAACCCGGTTTTTAGGTGTAATTATTTTGCTTTACCTGGCCCTGCGCTACATGTTTTGCGTTTGCTTTATTGTTGATGAAGATTCGGGGCCTTTCGAATCATTAGGTCAAAGTTTCGCCATCACCAGAGGTAATTTAACTAAGATCATTCTCGTTTTACTAATTAGCATCGGCTTAATTGCTTTAGGCTTTGTAGCTTTAGTAATTGGTATCATTATAACCTATCCGTTGGTAAATATTATACTGGTAGTTACCTATCGCAAACTGGTTTACAGTCACCAGGATGTGGATGATGATCTCTCTGAAACCATTTAAATTATGGGGGTAAAATCTGTTTTAAGCAAGGTTTTCGCGGCGTTGGTGAACTGGGAATTAAACTACCTGCGTAAAAATGCGGTTAGTTTACAGCAGGCAACTTTACTTAAACTGACAGAGCAGGCTAAAGATACTGCCTTCGGCCGCGACCATGATTTTGCCGGAATTAAAACCTACGACGATTTTAAAAAGCAAGTACCCATTCGCGATTACGAAGATCTGCGCCCTTACATCGACCGTGTAACCCAAGGCGAAGCCGACGTGCTTTGGCCGGGCAAACCCAAATATCTCGCTAAAACATCCGGAACAACATCCGGCGTTAAATATATCCCGCTAAGTAAAGAGAGCATGCCCGAGCATATTAAGGCCGCCCGTAACGCTTTGCTGAACTACATTCACGAAACCGGTAAAGCCGACTTTGTGGATGGGAAACTGATTTTTTTACAAGGCAGCCCCGTGCTGAGCGAAAAGGCAGGTGTTTCAACCGGAAGATTATCGGGCATTGTTGCGCACCACGTGCCGGCTTACCTGCAAAAAAATCGCCTGCCAAGTTATGATACTAATTGTATTGAAGACTGGGAGCAAAAAGTCGACGCTATTGTAGAAGAAACCTACAATCAGGATATGCGCCTCATTAGCGGCATCCCGCCCTGGTGCCAGATGTACTTCGACAGGTTATCCGCGAAAGCGGGAGGGAAGAAGATCAAAGATATCTTTCCTAATTTTAAACTGTTTGTATATGGCGGTGTCAACTACGAGCCTTACCGCGCTAAAATTGAAGAAAGCATCGGCTTCGGCATAGACACCATTGAAACCTACCCGGCATCAGAAGGGTTTATCGCTTTCCAGGATTCGCAGAAGGATAAGAGTCTATTACTGCTGTGCGATGCAGGGATGTTCTACGAGTTTATTCCATCCGAAGAATATTTTAACGAAAACCCAACCCGCCTGAGTTTGCAGGATATAGAACTGAACAGGAACTACGCGCTGATCCTGAATACCAACGCAGGCTTATGGGGCTACAGCATTGGCGATACCATTAAATTTGTATCTAAAAACCCATATCGCATTTTGGTAACGGGCAGGATTAAACACTATATCTCAGCCTTCGGCGAACACGTGATAGGCGAGGAGGTGGAGCATGCGCTGATGAGCGTTGCCAAACAGGAGGGTATTGATGTTACCGAATTTACGGTAGCCCCGCAGGTAAACCCACCGGCCGGGGAATTACCTTACCACGAGTGGTTCATAGAGTTCGGTACCGAACCGGTCGACTTAACAAGTTTTGCCAAAAAAGTAGACGAAGCCTTGCAACAAAAAAATATTTACTACGCCGACCTCATCACCGGTAACATATTGCAGCCTTTGGTAGTCAAATCCTTAAAAAAGGATACCTTTATAAATTATATGCGCGCGCAGGGTAAGCTCGGCGGGCAAAATAAGGTGCCAAGGTTATCAAACGATAGAAAGATAGCGGAAGAATTAGGAAAGCTGTAGCTTTGTCATTGCGAGGTACGAAGCAATCGCGAATAAGCAGAGTCTCTCTATAAAGCTCGCGATTGCTTCGTGCCTCGCAATGACAAATTGATGAGCCTTAGGCTAAAAACGAAATAATAAATTGATAAAAAACATCGCAGTCTTAGGCTCCACCGGGAGTATCGGAACCCAAACCCTGGAGGTTATCGGAGAAAATCCTGATCGCTTTCACGCTTATGTGCTGACAGCCCATTCCAATGCTGATCTGCTGATTGAGCAGTCGCTTAAATTTAAGCCTGCTTACGCCATCATCTGCGATGAGCAAAAATACACCATCGTAAAAGAAGCATTAGCCCATACGGCAGTAAAAGTACTGACCGGGCATCAGGCTATTTGCGATGTGGTGACTGACAAGTATATTGATGTTGTGCTTACCGCTATGGTGGGTTTCTCCGGACTGGAGCCAACTATTGCCGCAATTAAGGCAGGTAAGGATATTGCCCTGGCTAATAAAGAAACTTTAGTTGTAGCAGGCGAATTAGTGACCGCGCTGGCTAAACAGCATAACGTAAAGATCCTTCCGGTAGATTCTGAACACTCGGCCATTTTTCAATGCCTGGCCGGCGAGGAGCATAATCCGATAGAGAAGATCATTTTGACCGCATCAGGTGGCCCATTCAGGGGCAAGGGACTGGATTTCCTGTCAACCGTAACCCGCGAGGCCGCTTTGAAACATCCTAACTGGGTAATGGGCGCCAAAATCACTATCGACTCGGCATCCCTAATGAACAAAGGTTTGGAAGTGATAGAGGCGAAATGGCTTTTCAATTTAACGGTTGATCAGATTGAGGTGATTGTGCATCCGCAGTCTATCGTACATTCGTTGGTGCAGTTTACCGATGGCTCTATCAAAGCACAAATGGGCTTGCCGGATATGAAGCTGCCTATACAGTACGCGCTCACTTATCCGCACCGGGTAACTACCAATTTTAAACGCTTCAGTTTTATAGATTACCCTAATTTAAGTTTCGAACAACCGGATTTGAAGAGTTTTCGTAATTTACAATTAGCGTTTACAGCGTTAGATAAGGCGGGTAATATGCCATGCATTATTAATGCAGCTAACGAGGTGGCTGTGGCAGGCTTCCTGAAAAATGAGGTGAGCTTTTTAGGGATGAGCGATGTGATTGAGCGCTGCATGGAACAGGTGAAATATACAACCGATCCTACCCTAAATGATTATTTGAATACTGACAAAGAAACACGCATATTAGCGGATAATTTAATAAAAGAGAATAGCGCCATAAAAGCGTGATTTTCGACTAAAAACGAAGAATGAGTATAGTGATTATGATTGGCCAACTGTTACTTGGCCTTTCCATTTTGGTGATTTTGCACGAGTTGGGACATTTTTTAGCCGCCCGTGCTTTCGGGATTAAGGTAGAGAAGTTTTACTTGTTTTTTGATGCCTGGAATTTTAGCCTGGTTAAATTTAATTTTAAGGGTGTTGAATATGGCATAGGCTGGCTGCCTTTGGGTGGTTACGTGAAAATTGCCGGTATGATAGATGAATCTATGGATACCGAGCAACTGGCTGGCGAACCACAGCCCTGGGAGTTTCGCTCGAAACCGGCCTGGCAGCGCCTGATTGTGATGATGGGCGGGATTATCGTCAACATTATTTTAGGGATCTTTATTTTTTGGATGCTGACTCTGAAGTATGGCGAAACCTACGTGCCTAACGATAATATTAAATACGGCATTGTCCCAGGTAAAATAGGTACCCGCATTGGTTTGGTTGCCGGCGACAAAATTGTTGAAGTAAACGGCAAAAAGATAGAGCGTTACGAGGATCTCATCAGCTCGAAAGTGCTATTGGGCGATTCTAAACTAACCATCATCCGCAACGGAAACGAACAGATTGTTGCTGTACCGGCAACTATCCTGAACGATATTTCTGATTTAGGCATTGGCGAGTTTGTAACGCCGCGTTTGGTTACCAAGGTAGATTCGGTTGTGCCGGGCAGTTATGCCCAAAAAGCAGGCATTGTACCCGGCGATGAAATTACGGCAGTTAACAAAGTGCCGGTTCATTTCCTGGATCAGCTACAGGCCGAACTACAAAAATACAAATCGCAAACGGTTGATCTGACTGTTGCTCGCGGTGGTTCACCACTTGACTTAAAAGCACAGGTAAATAAATTTGGCGTTTTAGGTTTTGCCGATGGCCGTTTTGGTATTGCCACAGCCGAGCCTGCAACTAAAACCCAAAAATACAGCTTCACCGGGGCACTGCCGATAGGCGCATCACGTGCCTGGGGTATGTTTAGCGACAATGCCAAAGGTTTAGGTAAAGTATTTAAAGGCGATGTTAAATTTAACAAAGCCGTAAGTGGCCCGGTAGCCATGGCCAAAATGTTTGGCACCACCATTAACTGGATTAAATTTTGGAGCCTGGTTGGTTTATTAAGCATGGCCTTAGCACTGATGAACCTGTTGCCGATCCCTGCTTTGGATGGCGGCCACGCATTGTTCCTGATTATTGAGATGATTAAGGGCAAGCCATTGAGCGATAAGTTCCTGGAGCGTGCGCAATTAGTAGGCTTTGTGATCCTGATATCGCTGATGGTATTTGTGTTTGGTAACGATATCACGAAGTTGATTAAGAAGTAGAGGTTAAAGATTAGTCTTAGTATAACCAAAAAAGCCGCGTTAGCGGCTTTTTTGGTTATTGTGAATATCGTCATAGCGAGCGTAGCTATCTCCGTTATAACCCTGTGCTGAAGCGTAAAAGTCACGCTTCCCCTCTTGAGAGGGGTCAGGGGTGTGTCCTTTCTGCGACTTGCTTTACCGAAGGACACACCCCTATGAAAGTTTTTGCTAAATGTGGGTTCAGTGCGTCCCCTCTCAAGAGGGGAAACTTCTCTGCATTTGCGTCAGTTGCACCTTCAAAGGTTCAAATCCTCGCAAGTCTTGAGCGCGTTTGGCAAGCCACAAAACCTTATCCCTCTCCAAACGTTCCATCAACATGAAAAACTTAATCATCATTTGTGCTGCGGCTTTAGCTGCTGCCGCCTGTTCATCGCCCGATACTAAAAAAAGCATCAGTGACAGTACCGCTGCCGATGGCACGTTAACAGCAACTACCGGCGCTCCGAAAACTACCGATACCACCGCCATTACCTCCATTTGCTTTGTACGTACCGAAGGAAACAAAAATCAGGATAGCACCACCGTAAATCTGGTAATGAAAGGCAGCAGCGTCACCGGCGAAATGATCTGGACGCCGTACGAAAAAGATAGCCGTAAAGGTATTTTATCGGGCACCCGTAAAGATGGTTTGATAACCGCCGTTTGGACTTTTCAACAGGAAGGCATGACGGATACCATTGGCGTAGAGTTTCAATTAACTAAAGATAAGCTTTTACAAAAACCGTTAGTACTAAACACAAAAACCGGTCGTCAGCAAACGGATAAATCGGCGGGGTATACGGTCGAGTATCATCCGTTTATTGGGGTGAAGAAATAAAGGTCCGAATTTTGTCATTGAGAGTTTCTAATCCGGCAGGCTTTAAAGGTGGGTATGAAAGGAAAGGCCCTGTCAGTCTGAGCGTAGTCGAAGACTGGTGCGGAGGGGCCTGCCCACCACGCTTCGACTATGCTCAGCGTGACAGGCCATTCGAGGGCTGCCGTGGTATGTTCGAAGCAATCGCGACTAAGAAGAACGCTCTTCAAGTTCGCGATTGCTTCGTACCTCGCAATGACAAACGATGTGCTTTTATACTACTTCTTCTTCCTTGTCTTCTGCATAATATAATTCGCTATTCCCTCAATATCGGTTTTGCTGATAGCACCTGTCCATGACGGCATGCCCTGATCGGTGATGCCGTTGGTGATGTTTTTCAGGATCTCCGCCTTGGTTGATCCATATTTAAATTTACCCGCTGCCAGGTTTTGAGTTTTACCATCCGGACCGCCTTGCAGGTTAGCGCCATGACAACTGGCGCATAACTGCTGGAACATCATAGCAGGCGTTTGTTTTTTGCCTGTAGACGCATTTTCGGCACTTGTAACAAGCTTTTGTGAAGTAAGGGTAGTGTTGGGGCTGTTAGATGGGCGCATGCGCAGGATGAGGTCGTCTTTCGGTCTGGGCTTGCCTTCTCCGGGGTCTACCATCGAGGTGGAGAAGTAGATATAACCATCGGGGCCGGTCACCAGTGAGCGGATGCGGCCGTAAACTTTTTTAAACATTACCTCCTGGTCAACCATCTTATCATTCTCCAGTTTTATTTTCAGGATAGATTCTCCGCGCAGGCAGGCTACCATTACGTAGCCGTGTAATTGCGGGAACTTATCGGCTTTATAAAACATCACCTCGCCCGGGCCGATAGATGGGGTATATTCAGAGAAAGGCGTATTCATGCCTTCTTTGGTATCTCGGTGATGAATTACCGGCCAGCCGTAATTTTCGCCCTTACGGATGATGTTTACCTCATCGCCACCGGTAGGGCCATGCTCTGACTCAAATAGCGTGCCTGTGCCGGGCTCAAATGCCAGTCCTTGGGGATTACGGTGTCCGTAGGTCCAAACCTCTTTACGGGCCGTATCGTTGGCAAAAAACGGATTGTCTTTCGGGATGCTGCCATCATCATTAACCCGCAGGATCTTTCCGTTGTAGGCTTTCAGGTCCTGCGCCAATGCGGGTTGGTCGGCATCGCCTGTGGTGATGAACAATTTTCTATCCGGACTAAATACCAAGCGGCAACCGGTATGGTTTTGATTGGCCGGGATATCTTCCAGTATTTTGAAAGGATTGATTAACGTATCGTTCTTAAACTGGTAACGGGTAATGCGTAAACGCATGCCGTTACCCTGTGAGTAATTATTGGCTACGTAAACGTAACGGTTGGTGGCAAAATCCGGGTGAATGCACATCCCCAACAAGCCTGTTTTATTACGCAAAGGAATATCAGGGACTACAAAAGCCGGTTTGGGCAACAACTTTCCATCGCGATAGATCCGTACCCTGCCTGCCCGTTCGGTAAACAACATCGTATTATCCGGAAGGAAAACCAATTCCCATGGCACCACCAAATCGGTAGCGAGGGTATCTATCACATAACCTTCGGGCGGGCTAACCTCCCTGATCTGTTTATTGGTGTAGATAAACGCACTGCCGATAAAACCCATCAGGCAAATTGCTAATATTCCTTTTTTCATTATCAAACGGTAGGGTAGGAGTTTAGGGTATTACATGGTTGGGTGCTGCTCGTAGATAGTCCAGTATTGCTCGAGGCTGTTTCTTTTAGCTGCAAGTACAATGGCCGAGTTTACCTCGCCTTTCTTATCAGCAGGGGTAACGTACAGGTCGGTGCCTTTTAGTTTGATGAGGTAAGTATCCTTTTTAACCGAAATAAACTCGTACTGCTGATTGGCGGCACCAGCTACCAAAGGCTGCTCTTCAAAAGCCACATCGGTTTTAGCTTCGGTAATAGGTTGAAAGGTTTTATTGCTGAACAGGTTTTGCAGTTGATAGGTGTTTTCGCCGGTGCTTTTAAAGTCCCAGGTCATGCATTTCCAATCCTGCGGGTAGTAGGCCACCAGCGGTGTTCCGTTTTTAGAGTTGGCATCTTTAATGCGCAGCAGCATGCCGTTTTGCACATTCTTAATGGCATAGGTACCCTTAATTATCTGTGCGAAGGTGGTGATTGAAAAACAGAATAGGGCAATGGTAAACAAAATGGTCTTTTTCATGGCGTTGATACGATGTTTTATCAATGCCTAATTTAACCAATTGTTTTAAAATTGCCCTATCACGTTTTGTTATAACGCTTGGTTAAGCCAGCGTTTTCTTTTTGTTATTCAGGTAAATAGCGTTGATAGCTAAAACAACGATACAGATAACCAAACCGCCAAACTCGCGGGTTTCTTCAATCCATGGTTTTTCGGCTTTCATGGTTTGTACTATGTTTTCGGCATGGTGGGCGCCAACCCAGCTCATTACCCCATCGCGATCGATAAACAGACCGATGGCATAGCCAATGTAAACCAAAAAGCCTAACAGGTACAGTTTGAAATTATACCGGCCTTTAATGCTTTCGAAACACAAGTAAGCGGCAAACAGGTAAATGGGTACCCAGATATAGGGATCAGGATCGTTATACTGCAGCCCTGCCGAGATCACAAAAAAGACAATAAAGAACCAGTTAAAAACTTTCATAAAATTATTCCGATAAGCAATTTGATGTTTATAGTTCACAGCATAGGATGTGCTGCTTACCTCTCAAATATACACGCAATAATTAGAAAGTTGCAAGCGCAATTTTTGGTGGAATAGCCGTTGAGTGCTATCTAAATTAATTCTTTATAAAAGGCAGTTCAGCATCTTTATAGGCAGGTTTTTGTAATTGCAAACGCAGCTTCTTAAAACTCTGCACCGGGCCTTCGGCTGCAAATAGGTTCACCAGCCAGGCCGGGATATTGCCACCCGGATCTACTTGTAAAGTGTAAATCACCCGGATACTCTTCGCGCTAAGCGGACTGATAGTCCATTTACCTATGGAATGCTCTATCCGTACAATGCCAGACTTTGCAGGCACCATGCCGGGCACCACAGGTCCATCCACAGTCACTACTTTTGTTTCGGGATTTTGGGTGACGATTAGATGCGCCACAAAATCGCGATTGGTGGCCGGCCAAGGGATGTTGACCTCGGAGTAGTAAAATAATTCGGACGGGGAAACCTGTTTCAGCAGCGTGCACGATTTGGTGTGATAAACCCATTCGGTACAGGTTTTTACATCAAGCAACACTGTGATCAGTTGAGATAAGCTGGCATTAAAATCGCACTCTACCTTTATGGCTTTAACTTTCGATCCCGGCACGTCGCCCATGTAAATCTTCATGCCATCGGTCTCGGTATTTAGTTTCCAGTTTTGCTGGGCGCGGGCATTAAGTGTTGAAATCAACAGTAAAAAGAGAACTGCTTTATACATCATATTTAAATGTACGGGATACTATCCTGATTTTTAATTTAATCTATATTTGAAATACTAAATCCCATCAATATGGTTTTAGTTTGACAAAAAATAAAGACAAATTTATGAAAACAACCGTACTGGTTTCCCGCATTATCCTCGGGGCGCTTTATTTGATATTCGGGCTCGATCACTTTTTGCACTTCATTCCGTACCAGCCACCCCTGCATCCGGGGGCTGCCGGGGCCTTTAAAGCTGGGTTGTTTGCAGCCGGGTATTTCTACCCCATGCAAAAAACTGTACAGGTAATAGGGGGCTTGTCGCTGTTAATCAACAGGTACCCGGCATTCTCGGCAGTGTTACTTTTCCCTATCAGTTTAAATGTGTTTTTGTTTCATACCCTGCTTGCTCCCGAAGCATGGTGGATGGGTTGCCTGCTGATGATCCCGAACCTGCTTTTAGGTTGGGGATACCGTAAATATTATGCACCAATGTTTGTTTCGAAACCGCTTGCGTTGTAAATGAAACGAAACCTGTAAAATAAAAGAGCCTGTATACCAATGGATACAGGCTCTTTTATTAAGTTTCACTTTAGATTTCTATTTCAAGAACAAAAACCTGAAGCTGTCTTTATCAACCTTTAAGGCGGCAGGTTTATCTTTAGTAAAATTCATTTTAACGATGCCTGTTTTACGACGACCGGGGCGTAAATTGTTATGATGCGTGTGCACTACATAATACAATTGTCCCGATTTATCGGCAAACAAATCGCCGTGACCAGTGCCGTTCATCCCGGTAATTTGCCGACTTAAAATAGGGCTGGAAGGGTTTTTGGTCCACGGCCCCAATGGCGATTTAGAGGTGGCATAACCTACCGCGTAATCGGGATTGGTGTAATCGTTACAAGAGTAAAGCAGGTAGTAAAGGCCATCGTATTTTACAACAGTCGGTCCTTCGCTAACAGACCAATCTTTCTTAACCGTATTCTCCCAGGGTAGCTCGGCATGGATACATTCCTTTGCGGCGGCAGTGTCAATGTCCGACAAATCGTCTTTCAGCGGGGCTACAAATATGCGGTTTCCGTTTTGCAGGCGCACGTGGTACAGGTACAATTTGCCATCGGTATCTTCAAAAATATAGGGATCTATTTGCTTGCCCGGGCCTAAAATTGGCCCAACAGTTTTTTGGGTAAACGGCCCCAGTGGGCTGTCACTTTCGGCAATGGCAATGTGTTCGTTGGCCGTATAAGCGATGTAATATTTGCCTTTGTGTTTAAAAATTTGGGGTGCCCAAAAACCTTTGGTGCCGTAGCTGTCACCCATTGTTAGGGCATAACCGTCTTTCTTACCAACGGGGCCGGTCCAGTTAACCAGATCGGGCGATTGGTAAGCTTCAAAGCCTTTTGGGCTGCCGGTGCCGTACAGATAATATTGGCCCTTATCGTAAAAGATAGTCGGGTCGGCCAGCAATATGGTATCGCCTGATGCCATGGGTTTTTGCTGCGCATGCGTAAAGGTTGCCGCTGAAATAATCAGCGCCATTAATAACAGTTTCTTCATATCGTAGGGTTAAATGGTGGTTTGTAGAAGAGGGCAGAACTTAAACAAGCTCTCTCGAACGGATTTTCACCGCCGGATTGCCCTGGTAAACCGAATAGGCCTCAAGGTTTTTATTAGCTACCGAACCGGTGGTTAACACCGCGTGAGATGCTGCCGTAACGCCGGGATTAACAATAGCACAAGCACCTATCCAAACACCGTCTTCCAGCACAAGTGGGCCAAGGATCAGATCAAAAGTTTTAAGCTTGTAGTTGTGGCTCCCCGTTAGCAATACTGCACCGTGGGATATGCAGGCGTTTGCACCAATACTGATGTTTACCAGGCTGTCTATCCACACATTTTCGCCAATCCAAGTGTTATCGCTAATACTCAAATTCCAGGGATATTTGATGTTGACGCAGGGTTTGATTACCACTCCTGTGCCGATTTTAGCCCCGAATAAACGGAGTAGTCCGCGTTTAGGGCCGCTTACCGGTAGTATGCTTGTTTTAAAAATCAGCGCGTTTATGAAAAACCAAAGCAGTCTTTTTAAGCTGTTGCCCCCCGTATTATAATGTGCGTTTTGATATGACGAAAGATCAGTTTTTTGCATTTGCTGGCTGGTGCCTGGGCTCTTTTATCCAAAAATATAAGCTTAGGCTGATAACGATGTAAATGAAAATATTAAAAATGGTATGATGATCTACCAAATGAACTTTACTGGCCCGTAGATAGATAGCCAATATCACAAAACGGCAGAGATTTAACAACTGTATGGAAATTAAACCGATCACCATGACGATGATTTTTTGCTTAAAAGGCTTAGGGTAGGCAATAACAAAGGCCGCGAAAAAACTCATCACTCCTAAACCAAAACAATCGTAACTAATACGGATGATACCGTGGCCGGCTACTAAAATTTCGTCGGTGTCATGTATAGCCACGTATCCTATGGCATTAATAATTTTTGTACTGACAACAACAAGAAAACTACGCAGGCTACCAATATAATCGAAATGATGGGCCAAAAATGGACTGTAAGCCCCGCCGGGGGTTACAAGCCCCCACATTATCACATTGAAATAATAAAACAATAAGAACAGGCAAATAAATATAATCACGAACCGGGTTTGCGGGTTAGTTTTTAATGCCGTCATTTTTTTGTTTCGCTAATATTTCGTCAATCTTAATATCCACAATAAGCCGGAACCAAAAGCCCTGTAAAAAATGGAATATGATGCCGGTGCGGCCATCTAAAAAACCTAATTTAAAAACAAAGCGCTGCGTGAAATAAAGCATCGGTCGTGTATATCTTGGCAGCTTCCACCAAAGGCGTTTTAACCACGCGGTGCGTTCATCCGGCGATCCCCAAAACCGGGGACGGATAGTTTGTGTGCGCAGGTTATTCAGCCGTTCCACCTCTTCGTGGGCTACCAAATCGCTATAGCGCAGGTGCTTTTCCAGCCAAAAATTAATGTTGTTCTCTTTTAAGTTTTCTTCCCTTAAATAAGCTTTCTTCCAGATGGTGGTTTTCCCTTTTACGATGAAACGGTGGTCCATGTTCTCGTTCAGATCAGAGTAACCTACGCCATACCGAAACATTTTGAGCAGGTAGAAAGGAAAATAACCGCCATGCTTAATCCACCGGCCTTTAAAAAAGTTTTTGCGGTTAAAGTAGATGCCGTCGATATCCCGGTACTGTTCGGGGTCAAAATTTGCCAATGTCTGCTGCAATTCGGGACTGACTTCCTGATCGGCATCCAGGCAAATAACCCACGGCGTAGCAATCGGGAATACTTTTAAAGCGTAATCCCACTGTTGCGGATGATTGATAAATGGATGCTGTTGTACGGTAGCTCCGAAACTTTCAGCTATTTGTAAGGTAGCATCGGTGCTGCCCGAGTCTAAAATAAATACCTGAGCCTGTAAGCCGGCAATAGATTGCAGCAAACGCGGCAGGTGCATTTCTTCGTTATAGGTTATAATAATGAAAGAGAAATGCAGGTTCAATTTAATCGGGCTTTAATAATCATTGATTTCCAAAAATACGGAATCCGGCCACAGCCTTTAAAATCGGTAACGGTAAAGCCCGCATCGGTAAGTAGTTGGCTCAGCGTTTTGCGCGACCATAACTTGATATGCCCTCCCACCCAAAGCGGGTTGGCATGGTTATCCCATTTGTTAAATAAGGACAGCATCAGGTTTTTAACATAGCCATGGTAGGGGGTAGAGAGGATAATCTCACCTCCCGGGGGCAGCGCCCGTTTGCAAAAATCGGCAAAGGCCTGCGGGCTATACAAATGCTCTATTACCTCGGTGGCTATTATGGTATCAAATTTCAGATGCTGCAGCTGTTCGGGTAAATTATCACTTGCCAAATCCTGTACAAAAAAGCGATCGGGATGAGTGCTTGCCCCTATGGCAATACCTTGTTCCGATGCATCTGTTCCGTAACTGTTAAAGCCTAAGGATAAGAGATGCTTAACCAGGTAACCGTTGCCGCAGCCTAAATCAAGGATACACCGGTTTGTTTCCTTATCCAATAAAGATAGTAAGGGCCCGGTTATGTAAGCCATGGAATGGAATGGTTCCGCATCAAAATATCCGTAATCTTTATAATCAGCCATTTTTTATAACCTGTTGATACATTTCTAAATACTCTTTTATTAATTGATCTTCCGCAAAATCGCGCCTGATGATGGAGGGGGACTTTTTACTGATATCTGCCAGGGCCGCAATATTTATAGCGTTGATGGCCGAGGCTATGGATGCAGGGTCTGTTTTACAGACATATCCTAAATTATTATCTTTAACATAAGCAGCCAAACCAACCTGTTCGCTTGCTAAAACGGGTGTCCCTACGCTTAAACTCTCAATTACTACGTTACCAAAATTTTCATCGAACGAGGGTAGTACCAGCAAATGATGATCCGCAAGCAGATCAAACTTCTTGTCGCTTTGAAAACCCGCCCATATTATTTTATCATCAACTCCATAACCGGCTGCTGATGATTTTAACGATGCAGTATATTCCGGGTCACCGTCGCCTGCAATGGTTAAACTAAAGTCGGTTGTTAGCTTGGGCAGTGCAGCGATTAACAGGTCGAGGCCTTTTTTTTGTTCGATGCGGGACAGGAAAATTAACTTCAATTTCCCGGTGTTTGGTTTCTCTACGATGGGAACATCCAACGGAAAATTGACAAAATTGGCAATATTAAATACCTGCCGGGTATTGATTAACTGTGCCATAGCCGATTGCTCGTGACCAGATGTAACGTGTATAGCCGACCTGCTTAACAAAGGTTTGCCCAACAGATAATGGATCAGCTTTTTTATAAACGAGTTTTTGTTACTGAAAGAATAAGGGCTGAGCGTTCCCCGTGGCGATACGATGACTTTAACACCCCTTAATTTTGCTATCAGGGCCGATAATACAGAAACGGTATTCCACCAGGCATGGATGTGCACCAAATCAAACTGTTTGCATTGCAGCCACATGGCCCATAACAAACCGGGCGAAAAATGACTATGATCTTTAGTTAACCGTTTAAAATAATAAACCGGTACGCCCTCAATGTAAACAGGAGTTTGACTTGCTTCGGGCAGTTCGGTAACGCCGTTGGCGGTTGTGGTTAAAACCAGTACATCGTTACCGTTCTTAACCAATATCTCGCTTAATTTGGCTACCGACATAGTTGGGCCGCCATAAATGTAGGCCGGTTTATACGATGCGTTTATCTGAAGTATCTTCAAACCGTTTGTAAAATGTTACGGGCTAACAGCAGCCGTTGTAAAATCAGCATGGTAACGTAACTCCAAAAAACGGTGTTAATTAAAAATTCATAGCTTAAACCACGCCAAAGCACCTGGAACAAACCTGAATAAATAAGGGCAGTGCCTAACAGGTACCCGCCAAATAATTCTTCGGCTTTTTGCGAAATAAATTGCGCAGTAACACCATATAGGAATAAAGCGATAATGATGCCGATTGTTCCGCCGGAGAGGTAACTATCTACAATAAATGCAGGTTTGGCAGATACGTTAGAACCCCGGTAAATAACCCCGGCAGCATAAACGCGTTCCATAGTCAGGGCTTCGGTATTGGGTTTGCCCTTCCAAAAAACCCGTGGTACAATGGACCAGGCCGACTGCTGTAAAAGTGTTAACCCATAATAAGGCACCCTATCGGGGGTTGATTCAACATAGCCGGTAAACATATCTATTTCACTGAGACGACCTACCAGGAAACCCCAGTTAGAATCGTCCGGGCCATCTCCGTTCAAAGCTGCTTCAAGCGCTATTTGTGATGCAACTTCTTCGCTCGTGTCTCCGCTCCAGGCGTTATTTCTAAAAACTTTGGCATAGGTTGGCAGTACAATAAAAAGGAAAATTAAGGCAGGGATAAATATGGTTATAACTGCTACTTTGTAGGTTGGGTATAAGAAGATACCTAACACCAATACGCTGATAATAATAGGTTCTTTATACCCGGTATGCAAAGCGCTGACAAGGTTTGATGCATACAGCAACAAACAGATAATGGTGTTGATGGCCTTTTTTTCGGGGATGGCGAAGGCCAACGCCAACGTACAAGCAATAAAACTTAAGGCACTAAACTGATTTGAGAACTGAGCCAAACCCGGAATCAGCTGGAAGAACATAGCAATTGGGAAGGTAAAAATTGCGGTATAAAATAAAAAGCCTGTGATTTTATTTACTTCAAATATGATTTTTTGCTTTTCGGGATATTTCATGGTAAGCAGTATCCCCGTTACAAACGATGCATGCGCCAGGCAGTAGTAACGCTGGCATTGCGCAGTGGTATAAAGCTTATCGGTATCAATAAAAATAAAACTGCTTGCTTTACTAAAGTTCTCATACCCTATCAGGTTCATAAAATAGAAGATAGAGGTACAGCACATGTAACCGGCAAATACCAGCTGCCCTAAAATTAGTGGTCGCATAATCTGCTCGCCAAAAGGCCTGTCGGCAGGCAGCGGCTTTACAAAACCGGTTAGCGTTACAAAAAATATAAAAAACGACCCTAACCAGGCAATAAAATAAGACAAATACGGATCATAGTTAAACAGCATTGCCAGCCCGTAAGGGGCAAATAGCAATGCCAATCGCTCGTATGATACTTTTTTATCCATTATTAGGGATGCAAAACACGTTGCCATCGGTAAAGCCCGCGGCATCTTTCACCAGTTCGCAGCCAACGCGTGTTATTTGGTAGGTTGTATAATTTAAACCGGCCAGGAAGCGGAAACAGTCGGTCATTTTTTGGTTGGTGGCCGCCCAGTAATTCACATCGTACTCAAATATTATACGCGGCTGATGTTGTTTTAATGTATTTGCCAATCCGCGTAAAACATGATATTCGAAACCCTCCACGTCAATTTTGATCAGATCAAGCCTGCTCAGTTCCTTAATTTCGGGTAGCTCATCTGCCACCTTAATGGTAATTTGTTGGGTAGTATTTCCGGTGCCCGATTGGTTTAAACTGAACGTGCCCTGGTTCCAGATTTGCTCATCTATCTTAACTTCGGCCGTACCTTTCGCATCCGACAGCGCAAAAGGGAAAAGGGTGATATTTGAGCAATGATTAAGTACAGTGTTTTTACTGAACTTAGCACGGATATAATTAATAGGTTCAAAGGCAAGCACCCTGCCCGCATCGCCACAGCTTTGCGACATCCGCACACTCTGCAGGCCAATGTTGGCGCCAATATCTAAAGCAATAAAGCCCGGTTTTAGCGAGGTGCGAATCAGTTTCCCTATCTCGGCCTCGTAAGTGCCGGTGCTTAGGATGGTATATTCTATATAATTATCTGCCGTGGTGTAGAGCGCAACATCCTCGTCGGTTAACCAAATGATACCATCTTTAAGGGCGGTTTTTAACTGGGGCGATGTTTTTAACCAGCCGGCCAGGCGTTCGGTGCCGGGTAGTCGCCAGTTTCTTATAAAATCCAGTTTTATACGATCAGATCTTTTCATTTAATAAGCGGTTTTCGATGGCCGAAGCGATGCTGGTAAAATTCCAACCGGCAATGATTGTTGCCGATTGTTCGCCCATCTGTTGCAGCGTTTGCCTGCTATTTGTTAATTTTTTTAAACCTAACACTAATTCGGCTAAGTTTTGATGTTTAAATACAATGCCGTTTTCTCGAGTGACCAAATCTGCGGCGCAACCGCATTTATCTGATACCAGTACCGCCTTTCCGCAGGCCATGGCCTCGTTTACGGCCAGGCCCCAGGTTTCGTTAGGCCCTTGCGATGGCAGGCAAAAAATATCACAGGCCTGGTATAATACCGGCATATCGGCCTGGTTTACAAAATCGGTAAAATGAATGTTTGGGTTTGAATCCGCGCTTGCTTTCAGTTCGGCTTCTAAATGACCGTTACCGGCAAACAGCAAATGCACATCGGGATTGTTTAATTGTTTAAAAGCCTCCAGCAACAAATCAGGAGATTTTTTTGGCTCGAACTTCCCGGCAAAAAATATCAATATGGCGTTTGGCGGGATGCCTAAATTATCGCGCAAGCTGCTTGCTTCTGCAGGGCGTGGCTTTGCAAATCGCGCATTATCTATAGCGTGCGGGGCGAAGCTTAGTTTGTTATCCTTTAATCCGTACTTTTTAAAATAGGCCAGGTTATTTTGCCCGACGTAAAAAGCGTGGTCAACGTGGCTGTAAACCCATCTTAGCAGAATGTTTTTAACCAATTGTTTTGGGCCGGATGGCTGATCTAATAAGGTTGAATCGCCCCTGAAATAAACAGGTATCTTACCATGAAAATAACGCATGACCCTTAAATGGCTGTGATACGCCCAGCCGATAACTAAAATCGCATCGGGGTGATAATTTTCTATCTGTTTAATCAGCGATGGGTTAATAATGCCGTTAAACTTATGCGAACCAGGATCGGGGCTGGTGTTGTCAACTAACTCGTAATCGTAACCATCCATCAAAGGGATATCCCAATCTATTGTCCGGTTAAAACCGGGATCGTGTTTACTCAACCCACCTTGTCCCCAGGTGTAAAATACTTTTATGGCGATGTTACCGCGTTGTTGCATCAGCCTGAAGATGGGGGCATAATACTGTATTGGATGCGTAGTAACTATGGCCAGTTTCTTCATTAACCGATGGTGTTGACTGGCGGGGTTTTAGATTGCAATACCAAATCAAACAAAGCGCATTGCGCCGCTGTCATGTTACGGGCCGAGTATTTATCTATCGTGCTTTGATGGTAAACAGGTTGGGGTAAACCTGATTGGGCAAGTTGGCTTAGAAAATCGTAGGTGTTGTCAATCACCTTATCATCATCATAGCTAAAGCTAAACTTACTACCATACTCGTTTAGTATATCACGCACCGGGCTTACCGGGTTTAACAGCGCGAGCACCAGTTTTTGACTAAGCAAGTAGGGGTATATTTTTGATGCCGAATATTTAGGATCATCAGACCCGGTGATTAATAGCGCATCGGCCTGTTGCATGGTAGCCAAGGCATGATAAAAACTAACCCTGTCGGTTAATTCAATTACCTGGTCTTCCACCCCATGTTTTTTTGCGAGTGGGAGTATGGTAGCTACCCCAGTTCCCGCAGGCGCGTAACTTGTACCAATGAAATAGCACCCGATGTTGTTCAGTGTTTCATCGCCATTGATTTTTGCTTTTTGCAAAGCGGCAAATACAGGTGTTATTGCTTTGTGCATATCTGTGCCGCCTCGTCCAATATAAACCAAGCTAATACTATCGGCCTCTAAAAGTTTTGGGAATCGGTGGGCGTTGGTTTCAGCAATTTGCAAATCGGGAGCAAAGGCCCCAAAGGTGATGGTTTTAGCCGGGATGTTTGTAATAGCCGGATAGCGCTCTTTTAAATCGTTGATGTACGCTTCAGAAACGCTGATCAGGCCATCAACGCTATTCATAGCTATAGGTTCCAGATATTTGTTTAGCCGGTACGAGAACCAGTATTTGGAAGGACGTTCGTTTTTGGGCTTACTTTGGTAATATTCAGAATGCCAGGGGTCCTGCATATCTATTACGTAAGGCACCTGCCAACGCTTTTTCCAATACGATCCTAAAATGCAAACCGGGAACTGGGTTGTAGAGAAGTAAATCAGATCATATGCGCCCGTTTTGAGCAAACTATTAACCTTGTGCTTGTAGTACCATAAAGACCTTAATGCAATACTGCCAAGCCCAAGCTTAGCCGTTACTTTTTTACTTAATGCTTTTACTATATGGATTATAATATCGCCGGGGATACTATCCATCAGCAAATTATCTGTAACCATGTCCGAATACTTTTCATCTACCGTAACTACCTCCGCCTCCCAGCCAAACTCTTTGAAGTAGTTTAAACTCATACGTACCCGTTGCATATCGGCAGCGTTGGTAGGAGGGAAGTAGGGCGAAATAATCAGTACCCGTTTAAGTGCTATGGTTTCCAAAATTTATTTAGAAATACCTTTAAGCTGTCAATGTAAAGCGAAGCTTTAAAGTTCTCGGCATTTTCTACGGTGGCTGTTCTTAATTGCTGCAGCGCCGGCGGGTTATTTAATACATTTATTAAAGCTGCAGCAAATGTTTCCGGGGTGTTGTCTGCGGTTGTTACCGATTCGTTCGTCAACTCGTATCCCCTTCGTCCAGCCGGTGTGGTTAGGCAGGGGATGCCCCAGTTAATAGCCCGGGCCAGTTTAGTTGATGAACCCCGCGCATACCAAAACACCGGGTTAATAAATACCGACCAGCTTTTAACTTCTTCGGCCAGTTCATCATCGCCAAGCGGCCCTTTGTATTTTATAAAGCTGTATGCTTTCTCTAATTTTTGCCCCAGGTGAGCAGGCCCGCCAACTAAATTAAGTTGATGCCCGAAGTTTTGCTTTTGTAACGATGCTGCTAATTGTTCGATACCCAAAAGGTTGGGCAAATGGTCCAGCGTCCCTGCAAAACCTGCATTTGCAACTGCCGGCTGCCATGGTAAAAACTGCGGACTCAGCAATCTGGGCAGGTACAGCACATGATTAGCGCCAAGCCATTGATCAATAGCGCTTTCCAGTTCGCTTAACACTAACACACCATCAAGCGCCTTTGAAAATAGTTTTACTTCGTTAACCAAAAGCTTCCCTAATTTCCAGGTTTGCAGTCGGCTTGGTTTGTTTAGTTGGGTAATTTGGTGGATATAGTCGCCGCTCTCGTTCCCGTGCGATAGGCCTATAAATCTAACATCGGTTGCAACCATTGGTTTAAGTTCTTCGGCCCAATGTGCCAGGCTTAGCTGGTTCAAAAAAACCAGTTTTATACGTTCCGAGTTAATGGTTTGACTAAGGTTTTGCAGGTAATTGTTTATTGGATAATGTTCGTAAACATCAAGCCCGGCCTTAATTTTTAATTTAGTTACAAAGCCGATAGAGGCTTCGATAGTAAACTCGCGCACCGTATACCCTGCCGATTGAATATAGCTAAGATATTCGTGCGTACAAAGTTGTACGCCGCCCATAATTTCAGCGCTTATATATTTCTTATCGGTAACAAATAAGGCGATATTGCTCATAACGAGAGATAATCAGTCGCGATTTTGGTTAAGTTAAACTTTTGCTCTGCACTTTGCCGGCAAATTTTTCTGTCAAGCTGCTGCAGCTGATCAATCTGTTTTACCATATTTTCGGTATCATCAGCGATAAAGCCGTTTACACCATCTTTTATCACCTCGGGTACGGCGCCACGGTTAAAACCTATAACCGGCGTTCCGCAAGCCATGGCTTCAATCATCACAATACCAAAAGGCTCGTCCCACTCAATAGGGAATAATAATGCTTTGCTTTTACCCAGGTGATAATTTTTCTCTTCATCATTCAATGCACCGAAATATTTAATCTGCGCGTTATCAATCCCGGGTTCAATCTCGTTTTTAAAGTAAAGGAGGCTTCTTTCGTCCTGCGGAATGTTTCCACCTATAATCAGTTTATTGCCGGTTGCTTTTGCTGCCTTAATTGCAGTATGAACCCCCTTTATTTGCTCAAGCCTACCTAAAAACATTAATGGCGCATCGGCCGGTAAATTTTCGGTTAACTGATATTGCGAAAAATCGACCGTGTTATAAACCGTGGCCCATTTCCCGGCGAAATTTCCGGTTGATACGCAATAATTACTACACCCGGTAAAGATTAAGTTTTTAGCGGGCAGGCCGGTGATCATTTTTATACCACGGCGGGAAACCTCCCTTTGATAGGACATGATCTTACGAACCTTTTTATTCAGCACCGGCAAAAAATAAATTAATCGCCCAAAATTGTGAATCAGATCAAATTTGCTATGATTTTTTACCAGATACTTCCATACAAAACCAATCTCTTTAACTTTTTCACGGCGGCTGTAATTTGCTTTATTTTCACCAAATGTGATGGTGGTGCCGCTACAATAAGAATCAGGGCCGGCTAATAAAGTAACCTCGTGGCCCAGCCTGGTATATTCCTCAGCCAGTAGATAAACTATGCGTTCAATACCGCCGTAAAGCTTAGGCGGTACAGGCAAGCCTGGGTTCATGATCAGCAGAATCCTCATATACTAAGCCGTCGGGTTAGTTACCGAATCCACAATTTGAACATAAGCAAGCGCGCATTTTTCTAATGACAAGTTTTCGACGATATAATTGCGGGGATTAAAATAATTGCTGTTAAGCAGGGATAAAAACTGATCAAGTTTTTGGTTAAAATCAACTGCTTCTTCAAATTTTAAGCCGCACTCGTCATTCCAGTACGGCACCGAACTTACCGGGCCGTATTTTATGCGGGGATAATAATAAGGATCTTGCCAGTGCCCACCACGATCCCAGGCTAAAATGGGTACGCCCGACGATAACATTTGCTGATAAGCTAAGCCCTGCGTTTCATGCTCGCATAAAAAAATCGCGGCTCTTGCGTTATCAAGGGCTTGTTTTAAATCGGTTGGCTGGTACGATCCGTATTTGATAATTGTATAACTCAGTGATAATTCATCAAGCCGTTTAATAATTGGCTGAAGCAGTTCGGTGGCATACTTATCGTGTTCCCAGCGAATCTTATCGTAAATAATAAAATCTGTTTTTTTGGGGTGATTTGGGGCAACGGGCGCCCAATATTCGGTATCTATACCGGTAGGCCAGGCTGTTACGTTATTACCATAAAACGGTTTAAACATATCCCGCATCCATTGCCCGGGTACTAATAAACGTTTGATGTTAGGAAATTTTGTCAGCAAATCAGGCGCCTCGCAAGGGTGTGAGAATATCCCGGCGCCAAAAACGATAGGGTTTTTCCATTTACGCTCGAATAATAAATGTGGCTTTCCAATAATGCAGGCTATTTCCTCGGGGTGTTGGTTAATGTAACGGTAATCGTTAAAACGATAAGGAATTCCCAACTTATCCAATCCCTGCATTAAGTTAATGGCAACCATCATTACACCGCCGGGCCGGGTTTTTCCGCGCACAATACGGCGGATAAGTTTACGGGGGTACCGGTCGTACTTAAACCAGCGGTCGGGATCGGGTTCGGCGTAAAATATGTTTAAGGGTTTGTTCAATCGATATTATTTATAAGCCAAGTCCTTTTTTTACTTGCACAAATTTTTGGGCTAATGATATGCCCAGAGTTTTATAAATCCGGTCTACCATGGTGTGCGATGGGATTTTAAATTCGGGGTCGAGTTCGTAGATCCACTTTAAAAGCTTCTCGGCTTCTTTGGCATCATCGCTCGCTATCCATTTGCATAAATTCCACAGGGTGCTTTCAGCTGCTTTAATCCTGCGCGGGGTAAGCTGATTTTGCTGCGCTAACAAGTTGAAGATCTTTTCATATATCTTAAGATGCTGATAGTTTTGCGTTATGCGTTGCAAGCCGTTTGTACCCTGCATTTTAGGCTGGCTATGGCTGGTATGCAACAAAGCGAAACCGGCATGAATGGATACCTTCGGTAATTTAAGCGCTGTTTCCAGCACAAAAAGCCGGTCATCGCGGTAAGCAAAATCGGGCCGGTGGGGCACATTAGCAATAAATGATCTTTTAAACAAATAAGCTGAGTAGTGCGAACTATCGCATTCGCCTAATTGCTGGGCTATATAATCATCGCATACTATCCAGGGCTGTTGCCTTAAAGTGTGCTGATTTTCATCTACCACCTGGTAACCGCTTACCACAATGTCGCTGTTATCAGCCTCGGCCAGTTCAAATTGCTCGTCGATAGCACCGGGCGCAATGCTATCGTCAGAATCGAGGAACTTTACATATTTGCCTGTGCACTTGGCGAAAGCTTTATTTACCGCCCAACATTTGCCCCAGTTTGGCTGTTTAATGGCAATTATATCAGACTGGGTTTGCAGCCAGTCCCAGGTGCCGTCAGTGCTGCCGTCGTCAATTACAATAATTTCGGTTTTGCACAAAGTACCCCGGCAACTTTCAACAGCTTTTGGCAAGGCCCAAAGGCGGTTATAGGCAGGTATAATAACGCTTACATCCATCATACAATCCTTTCGGATGGTTTTATTTTGCGGTGACCGAATAATTTATGATAAACCGGCCTGAAAACTGTTTTAGCCAATGCCGATAATTGCTGAGGGTATTGAATGGTCAATAAAGCCTTCAGCTCTGTTATTAAATTCAGTTTACCGTTCAGGGCTTGCTGTAAGCGATAAGCATCTTTCAGGTAAGGATAGTTATGCGTGTACGACCCTAAAAAATGAACCACCAGGGGCGATACTTTATAATGCGGATACCAATTTTGATGCAACGGATGCGGAGGGGGCGGATTGATTAATTCCCGCTCTCCGGATATCACATTAGTAGCGCAGCGGTAGCGGCAAGCCTGCGGATCACCCAGGATGCTTCCATCATCTGCTATCGGTGTTTGCCCGTGCAGTTGCATAGCCACGGCCATCAAAACTTCATCGTTAGGGCGGCCGCGCAGGCGCATAAAACCAATTTCATCATAACGGGGTTCCAGCCTGCGCGCGGTTTCGTAAACCTGCGTGGCCTCAGCGCCTTTTTCTATATAATAAATGCCGCCATTAAATTTAGGCAGCTGTTTGATGTTAAATTGTGTACAAACGGCAGCTATATCGCCAAACCAATCGCCGCTGCTCATGTAACCGCCCACTACTGAAACCGGGTGACCTTTAAATTTTTCGAAAACAGGTAACAGGTTGCCGTATATCAGGCAGTCGGCATCTATAAAAAGAGTTTGCCCCCCGGGTGCCAGTTTATCTAAATGGAGCTTGGTTGAAAACCCTTTGCCTAATTCATCAGGTTTTAGGGCGATTATTTTAATATAGGATTCAACATCCTCGGGGAGATGTTCAGGAAGGTCTGTAGCGAGATAAAATGCAATTCCGTTATCCCTGTTCCACCAGCGAAACGACCGGGCCAGGTTAGCTGCCATGTCCAGATATACGTTTTTGCCGGTAGCAATTGTTAAAACGGCTTTATTCATCTACGGTTTTTGCGCGTAAACCGTTAAGGTAAACAAACGATCAAAAGGCGAGGTATGCGATTCAATTCCGGTAAAGCTATTTTGTGTTATCGAGGCCTCGTTTATAATAATAAAGCCGGCTTTCTCCAGGATAGTGTTCAATGCCGCGGCATCGTAAATAAAACGGTGTTCGTAGTTTAAAAAAATATCGTTGACAAAATGCGCTTCATAATGATCGTTTACGGGGATGTAGTTTTTTGCATAGGCAAAACCGCTGTATATCCAATCTTTAGCATGCTGCTTTATCATGGGGGTATTTAAACTGTTATCTACATAACTGCTCACATATTTTTTTAAATCGGGGGTAGCTATTTTGATATATCCACCAGGTTTCATCACGCGGAAAATCTCTCCGAGCATGAATACCGCTTGTTTATAACTAATGTGCTCGATATGATGTTCAGAGTAAACACCATCAAATACATCGGCCGGGAACGGGAAGGGTTTTGTAGCATCAAGAAAAAATATCGAATCCCTTACAAAATAATCGGTATTAAACCAGCCTTCAATTATATTTTGCCCCGCACCCAATTGCAGTTTAGGGCTTCGGTTGTTTAACGCGTAGTTTTTAAATGCATTTTCAGTTGCTTTGCTCCATAACCGATGCTTTACAGAAAGTGCTGTGGTATAAAGAAATGGAATGTTTTTAATGAAATTTCTTAGCATATCTTATGGTTTAGGGTGATTGTTAAGGCATCGAGCTTTTATTCTCCTACTTTTTATGCTTGTAATAGCTAATTAACCGAGAAGCTCTCCAGCCTAACAGTTTTGTAATAAGGTGTCCATTGGCTCCGCCAACGTATTTTTTACCGGAATATCCCATTTTTTTTCCATTATCAATGCAAATGCGTGATAACGTTTTATACTGCGGATAAGCCTCGACACCGAGCCACCAGTAAAAGCGGGCAAATATCTTATCAATTAATGGGTTATCGCTTTTGGCTTTAATGTGTTGGTACTTTAAGTCAGTAGCCTTCAACCGGCTTTCAAATCCTGCCAATGTTTTTTGCCCGGATAAAGAATGTTCCCGCCGGTGTTTGCGGTAATAGTTCAGTCCCTTATCGCTAAACCTTATGCCGTCTGCAGCTAATACTATCCGGCAAAAAAATTCTCCGTCATCATCAGTGGTTAAGCTTTCATCCCACCCGCCGGCTTTTTCAATTACCACACGTGGAGTTAGCCAGGCATTGGGCTGTACAAAGCCGCCATAACCGGGCATGGTATCTTCGCCTGCGTAAAGCTTAATCAAAAAATCAACCACGTTGTTGTGGTCATGATAATACCAGTTATAGTCGGGGTGTTTATCCCGATAATCTTCATCATCAAAAAACTGTACGGTTTTGCAAAGGCTGATGTTAGCCGAATTACTTTCGAGCAGCCGTTGCATCTGGCCTTCAATTTTATCCGGACTCAACAGGTCATCGGCATCTAAAAACTGAATGTAATCTCCACTGACGGCCTGCAAACCTTTATTCCGTGCAGCAGACGCACCTTTTTTATCATTATCTATAACCTGCAATAAATCGGTTTTAAACCCAGATAAAACTGTTGCAGTATCATCTGTCGATCCATCGTTCACCACTATGATTTCAAGCTTGGGCCAGGTTTGGGCAATCACCGAATCAATCGTTTGTTTCAGGTAAGCTCCTGCGTTATAAGCCGGAATGATGACAGAAACTAAAGGCTGATTCAAATTAGCTTATGATGTTTTACGGAGCTGTGGTTTCAGTAAACGGATCAGCTTCTCCCGCAGCCAGATGGATAGGAAAGGACTTAGCTGAGCGACAAGATCGACCAGCGAACTATTTTGCTTCACCGTACGGTAGCCCAGTTTTTTACTTAGATCTAAAGCTTTGGTTACGTATTCGTAATCCTGAAACGATGCGGAGATGGTAGCGCATTTCCACAGTTGTTTAGCTAACTCATATGGATATTTATCGCCATCAGTGGCAGCTGTTTTCTCGAAAACGTGGAAAGCCGCCCTGCTGCATTTATCTAAGTTACCTGCCGACATGCTTTTTGCATAACGGTAAATAATACAGGTTATTTGGGGCAGGTAATCAAACCGTTGCCCATCTCTGGCCAGCCGGTGATGAAGAGCGCTGTCTTCGTTATACAATATCTTTTCGTCAGTATCAAAGCAACCGGCTTTTTTAAAAGCGCTCGTTTTATACACCCCGAAATTTACAATTTTGTTATCGATAACATATTTAAGCGGGTCGGCATGCAACGCTTCAGCATTTACGTTAAAGTTGCCCATTACCTGCCCGGTCTCGCTATCGGTATAATTGATATTTAATAATAAAACTTCGTAATCGGCACCATTGGAGTTAATCCATTGGTGCACGCGGGTGGTGAAATCCGGCGTTAAATCATCATCAGCGTCGTGAAAATGAATCCAATCGCAGTTGGTATGTTCCGTCAGGATGTTTTTGCCACGGGAGCAGCCAATATTAACGCTTCCACTTACAACCTTCGCGCCGTATTGCGCAGCCACGGTGGCAGTATCGTCGGTACTGCAATCGTTATACACCCATATTTCATCAAATGGGATAGCCTGATTATTTGCCGATGTTAGTAAGCGCGGCAACGTGGATGCTGCATTATAAGCTGGTATGCAAAGCGCAAGTGTGCTCATTTCCTTTTCAAATACTTATCTGCAAGCCTGCGCAGCGTGTAGCTGGTTAAATATTTAAGCGGTTGCTTATTCAGCGAATCGGCTACAGTGTAGGGATGATTTGACGGGCGGTAAGCTGCGTCTAAAAATGCTGATGATGATCCCGGATGAAAACTATCACGTACTTCACTATAAATGACCAGATTATTATCGGCAATTTGTTGGGCAGATAGTTTAGAAGTTACGGTATCTATACCGGCCAGGGCTATATCCATATACCGGTTTGCCGGCAGCGTGTTTATTTTTTCAATACAACGGGCCAGGGCAGCGGCATCTCCTGATTGGTATTTAAAACCGTTTTTCCCATCTTCTATCAACGAGGATACGCCTGCACCGTCCGAGCAGATGACCGGCGTACCTGCTGCCATAAATTCGAGACAGGTAAAGTTGAACATATCCCAGGTTGATGGTATTAAACCGAACTTTGCTTTTTGCTGAAGCAGCGAAACATCCGCAGATGGCAAAGCGCCGGCGAAAACTACCTTTTGCCCCACAACCGATGGGAACTTTTCACTCAGGTATTGAAGCGTTGTTTTTTGATTGTTAAAAACCATATCCCGGCCTATCCATTTAATTGCCGGCCCCGCGCTTGTTAAAGCCAAGGCTTCACATAACTCTTCGGGCCCCTTCCAGCGTTGAATACGGGCGGTAACCAGTCCATAATTTTCTCTTTCGCTAAGTGGAACGGGTTGACTAACGTCATTAAAAGCCGGATAGATATTGTGAACCTGTTGATGCCCCAACTGATTAAGCCAAAATTGTTGGTTAGTTAAACTATGCGTTATCAGGGTATCGCATAGAGGAAGCAGTTGCAGCTCGGCACTGCGGAAGAGCTCATCCTGTACGCCATCAATCCTGTTTTCATGCAGGGCTATTTGCCCTGCGCTGCCATGTAGCCTGGTTATTAGCGGCTTATGATGATTGATTACCCACGGCACAAAACCTAAACCAAAATCGGTGCACTCAATTATATCAAAGCCTTCGCCTTCTTTAGCCTGTTCCCACATGGCCCAGGCCGACGCGAGGCTGTTGCGATATTCGGGGAAAAGATCGTACTTGCTGAATTGCTTAACGTAGCGTTGGTAAATTCCAGGATCGAGGTAATTGATTTCAACGCCGTCGTCTTCAAAACTGAGTTCGCTTTGGGTGTAAGCGCTGCCAACTAAAACACTGATCTTGCTGCAATGCGGTTTTATGGCATTGATATAATGCCGGTAATAAGTGCAAATACCACCGCCCGAGTGAGGTAAATATTCGGGCAGGATGAACAGGATCTTCACTTTAGGTTATTGTTGATGTTTAAGCCAGTCAAAATTGCGCCCGTTAAAATCGTTAGCATGGTAATGAAGTTTACCCTTTTATCAACTTTTTGATAAAGGTACGCAGGAAAGAAAACTTAAAAAAAGCCCCAGGGTAGTTGAATAACAAAAACAGCATAAATTTCAGGGTCGCTCCTTTGCTCCAGTTTAAATTGGGGTTGTTCAACACCGTCATGAAATAAAATCTTATTTTGTAGTTGAACGCTACCATCACATTTTTTTTGTTATTGGCGCCGGTAAAATCATTTGCCCATTTTATGGCGAGCGATGAAAACTCAGCCCACATCTTCTCGCGCAGGTTAATTGATTTTGAACTATCATGCAGCCGGTAAAAGGCCAGGGTATACGGCACCCGCACTGCCTTAAAGGCGGCAGCGGATAGTTTATACCAGTAATCGTAGTCCATGCAAAAATCCAGATCCTCGTTAAAGTAAAAGTCGCTTTTAGTCCAAAATACCGCTGGTTGTGCAGCTATGCCATAGGCGCCGGCAATTTTATTTTGCGTCCAAACTTCGCAATTATGAGATATGATGTTGTTGTCCGGACTGTTTAAGCTGATGCCCTGCAGGCAATCACCTACTAATATCAGGTCGCCGTTATTTACTTCTTTATTGGCCAGGTAAGTGTTAGCCACGTGGTATAAAGCATCGGGCAATAAACAATCATCGCTGTTAAGATATCCCCAAATATCACCGGTTGCCATGGTAAGTCCTTTATTTAAGGCGTGCGACTGGCCCCGGTCTTTTTTACTTTCCCAATAGGTAATTTTATCCTGGTGTTTTTTGATGATTTCTATCGTATCATCGGTACTGCCGGCATCCATAATAATATACTCCAGGTTGGGGTAATTTTGTGATAATACCGAGTCTATCGTCTCCCCGATATACCCACCCTGATTATATGATGGCGTAATAAGCGTTATTTTAGGCCATTGTATGGCAGAATCGTATAACGAAGTGGCAAGGCTGTGTTGCTGAGGCCGGATATGAAAATTGTTGGAATTAGACATGTGTTTCTGCCACTGTGTGTGGCATGTCTTTAAGACAAATTTTATTAAAACCCTTAATTACTGTTATCCATGGAGCTATCCCTAAATTTATATTGCCGTACAGATAAAGCATTTGCTTTTCGTATTGCCAGTCCCACTTCCTTATTAAAATATTTAATACCAGCCTGAGTAACACTTTCAACGATTCAAATAATTTTGTATCAGCCCCTGCCGAATTAATCGATATCACTTTTTTATAGATATTAAACACCCGGTTAGAACTGGTAATACCGGTTATCAGTTTACTAAAATATTCGTCAGACAATCTGCTTTTAGGCAAAAAATGCCGGAACACTAATTTGTCGTCGTAATAAATACGATAGCCCATCATAATTATTCGCAAACATATTTCAGAATCTTCTCCCGACGTTAATTGCCCTTCGGTACGCCCTACCAGTATCAGCGGATATTGCGCGTTAAAACATTTCAATAACAGTTCCTTACGCGAAATTAAACCTGCGCCCCAAACAAAATTCCGTTGGGTAACATCGCCGGCGGTACTTGCCTGTTTACCAACAGCGTAAACAGATTCATTATCTTTAAACCATTCAGGGAGTGGATATCCGTTGTCTGTAACGGCTATTCCTTGCCCGCCTATCACACCGTATTCAGGGTTTTCTTTTAACAGGCGATTGGCAATTTCTAAATAGTCGGAGTTTAACCAGTTATCATCGTCGCAAAAAATGATATAGGGATAGTTGGAATTATTTATTCCCGTAAATCTTGCGTAAATCAATCCCTGTTTTAACTCAGTTACTATTGATAACGGAATATCCGGTAAATTATAACTATCCCACTCGTCACGTGCTGCTTTTATAGTATCATCAACCGAATTGTTATCGACAATTATGATCTCCCATAAACCTTTAAAACTTTGTTTTGATAAATGGCTAAGCGTTTTTTTAATGCGGTCGGCACTATTATAACAACAAATTATAACGGTGATGCCGTCTTTATGATCACTATGCATTTTAACCTAATAATGCCTAAAGTTTGTCAATATATTAAGTAAAGGTTGTTCAGGAAGGGTTTCAATTTTCTGTTGGGCATAATTATAAGCAGCTAAACCTAAATCTGATAAGTTGCCTTTATTTTGCCAAACCTGTTCTAATCCATTACTTAACGATCTGATTGACGCATTTGGAACCAAAAAGCCGGTGATCTGATCTATCACATACTCACCCATATCGCCCACATCGGTAGTAAGTGCGCACCGGCCGCATAACATCGCTTCAATTAAAGACAATGGAGTACCCTCGCTTAATGATGATAAAATTAAAATCTGGTTTTCCAGCCATATTTTTTCTATGTTGGGTTCATGGCCTTTTAAAAATACTTTGTCGCCTAAATCCAGGCATTCAATTAGTTTTGCCAGATAACTGTAGTCAGGCCCCGAACCATATAAGTTTAATTCATAATCTCGATTACGCCAGCTAACATCGCTAAGCGTTTGTAATAATATATCTTGTCCTTTAAAAGCGCATTCTAACCGTGCTACGCAGGCCATAGTGAGTTTACTGTCGCACACCGGCATATCTATAACCTTCCGCTTTTGCAGTTTTACGGGGTTTTGTATGATAGTTGTATTGTTTAATTTACTCGCCAATTGCCTTTCTGCTGTTTGTAAATTACGGCGCGATACAAAAAAAACATTAACCGCGTTGTTAAAAATATCTAACGCCCTATCACGCGAAAAATCGTCTAATATACCGCCGCTTTCATAGTTGTGATGGCAAATAATGGCATATCCTGCCTTAAGCTGTTTAATAAAATAATAATAATCATCCTGTAAAAAATCAAACGTCCCGCCCTGCGAGATATAAACGATATCGGGTTTGAAATTTAAAAGCTCTTTATAAACGGATGATTGTTTTGCCTTTAGTGACTTTGTCAGTTTGTTTATTATACGCTTGCTTAGGCGGCTTTTGGTTTGCACCAGCCGTTTATGAATTAATGCCCCTTTATTGCGAAGGTTAGTAATTTGCGCGGGTTCATTACCCCAGTCGATAACACTAATCATTACCACATGGCCAGCTTTTAAAGCCGATAAGGCAGTTTGGTACCATAGTTCTTCACTCCCGCCCCAGGGCGAACCACTCATAGTAGTAAAGAAAATCAGTTTCATTTTTTTACAATGGTGATTAACATGGTATCACTTGTAGGCTGTGTTTTTTTAATAATGAAATTGCTAATCCGTGCCAAATTGTTAATAACAGGCATCCTTTTTTTTGCGGCAAACAGTTCCCGCTTTAATTTAGTTCTCCAAAAATTTGCCGGCTCAAATTCAATGCTTTTTACTGAAGCTCCCCAAAAACCTGCAGCTTTTTTAAATGATTGAGCAGTCCATCTGCCCATGTGATGAGGGGGCATATTCAATAACATGGTCTTTTTGTAGTCGATATTATCGATAGAAAAATCAATTAGTTTAAAATAAGAAACATCGTTGTTAGGTACGCTGATAAATAACGCACCATTTTTTTTTAACGTTTTTAAAGCTCCGGTAACAAACTCTTTTACGTTTGATACATGCTCTAAAACCTGAAAGGCGGTTACATAATCAAATTTTTCCTCATTACCTGCCGAAAATTCCTTAATATCCTGACCGGATACGTGATGCCCTTTTTCTTTCGCAAGTTCTCTTGCTACAGAATTCAACTCAAGCCCGTTTGTTTTGTTTCCGGCCTTTAAAAGATCAAGGAATTTTCCATCACCGCAGCCGATATCTAAAATGTTAGCGCCCGGCAATACTTTTTTAGCCACAATGCCAAACTCCCATCGGTGGGGCTGATAATACCAATCGATATTTTGCAGCGAGCGATAAAAATTATCATTACCAGAAATAGTAGCCGGCCAAAAAAATTCGTAGCCGGTTACTTTACATTTGTAAAGTTTAATTTCTTTAACTGTTTTTAAACAGTCGGATATATCGACATTAAAAAAATGCTGATAGCCCTGTATTAAATCAACGCTGTCAAAGCTCGAAACAAGTGTGAAATCTTCTTCGCTTTCTGTTACAGGATTAACGATCTTTATATTTTCGATATTCATTTTTCTCGTTCTTAATAATGTATGCTACACCATTTTCGGTACTGCGAATTCTGTTAACCGGCTCAAAAGCTGATAAATATTCGTGCGTTGCTTTTGTGCAACCATCCCAGGTATAATAATCGTCTATAATAATAATCCCGTTATCCACTACTTTATTAAACAACAATTGAAGGCAGATCAGGGTAGATTCGTACCAGTCGCCATCTAACCTTAGTACTGCAATTTCAGGCTTCGAAGCCGCAAAAACCGGAATCGTTTGTTCAAACCATCCTTCGTGTAACGTAAATTTCTGCACGCCGCTCTTTTTCATCGCAGTCATGGCATAATCTTTTTCTGCTTTACAATTTTCAAAAAAGTCATCTTCATTCGGCGACGATTGCCACTTAATAGCGTCAGGGCCATCAAGTTCTTTTGCTTCCGGTAGGCCTTCAAAACTGTCAAATAGGTGATATTCGTAATTGTTACCCAGTTGCTCGGCAATTGATGCCATCATACCGCCCCGCCATACGCCGCATTCTACAACTAAACCTTTTTCCGGTGCCAACCCGGCTATCTTTAAATTGTCGGCAAATGTTTTGTAAGGCACCATAGTAAAGCCTTGGTATTTGCGGTAAAGGACGTCGAACGCGTTTTCGGTACCAAAAAGTTTTTTAAAATTCATGCAGTCAAATTAATCTTGAATCGGGAACGATAAAACCATTCCCATAGTGGTGAGGAAATGTCCTGCCTTGGGTAGGGGAGTTTTCTATTTCAAAGCTTATAATATCGCGTTGCCAATCGTATGTATGGTCGTTATGTGGGCCAATCCAAACTGATACTTTATAACTGTCCGGTATTAGGCCGTGTAAAGTTATCGATGTATTTGAGATTATCGTAGTACCGTCGAAATGCATAAACGGCGTTAATTGTGGTATGGCCTGCATAATGGTGGTTCCCATACTGTTTTGAATGTCAAAAGCTATAAAGGCGGCAGGAGTCTTTAATTCGCCCTCTACCCTGGTAATGATATTTAATTCAAACGTAGGCTGTTTCCCGGTGAGCGACAACGTTACTTCTCTAATAGCCGGCGCAGATTTTGTGGCGCTTGTGCTGACCCAATGATTACTTAGCTCGAATACGTCCTGCTTATAAACCTGAATAACCTCATTTGTGTTACCGTTAGCTATGATAATTCCATTGTTTAACAGGATGCTTTTTTCACAAAAATTAAGGATAGAATCCATATTATGGCTAACAAACAAAACCGTGCGTCCCTGGCCTTTGCTCATTTCGCCCATTTTGCCCAGGCACTTTTTCTGAAACTCGGCATCACCTACGGCTAAAACCTCGTCCACTACTAAAATTTCTGATTCGAGGTAAGCTGCCACAGCGAAGGCCAGCCGCACATACATACCCGATGAGTATCGCTTTACCGGCGTATCTATATAACGCTCAACGCCCGAAAAATCTACAATCTCGTCAAACTTGCGTTTAATCTCGGCTTTGCGCATACCCAGTATCGCGCCGTTCAGGTAAATATTCTCCCGCCCGCTAAGCTCAGGGTGAAAACCGGTGCCTACCTCCAGTAAACTGGCTATACGGCCCTTAATTTTTACCGAACCGGTTGTAGGTGAAGTTACCCTGCTCAATACCTTTAACAAGGTGCTTTTACCGGCGCCATTACGACCTATTATCCCTACCGAATCTCCTTGTTCTATCTCAAAGTTCAGATCTTTTAAACTCCATACAATATCACTTTCGCCCTTTTGGGTACGATCGTTAACCTCGCCGATTTTCAGAAACGGGTCTTCTTTTCCGCGCAGGCGTGCCCAAAAACGTTCCAAATCGTGCGAGATGGTGCCCGTGCCAAAGTTGCCTAACTGGTAGGCTTTAGATAAGTTTTCAACTTTTATTGCTTTGGCCATTAAATAGTATCAATAAAGGTTTTCTCAACCCGGTTAAATATAATTACCCCGGCCATTAAAATAACAGTGGTTACTATGCCACTATAAGCAAATAAATCCCAGCTGAAAGTGCCCTTGCCTAAAAAACCCATCCTGAATGTTTCTGTAATAGCTGTGACTGGGTTGTATTTGATGAGCCAGCTATACTTAGAATATTTTGCTATGGCTGTTGAGAGCGGGTAGATAACGGTAGTGGTATACATTAACAATGGCACCCCAAACGACACGACAAAAGTAAGATCGCGATACTTGGTAGTTACTGCCGATATCATCATACCCAGGCCTAAACCCAACGCCGCAATTAGCAAAAGCAATACAGGGAACAGCAAGATATATAACGTTGGCGCAACCGCTGCGCCTTTAAAGTGATAAATAAATAGCATTAAAATGAACAACACTAACTGCACCGCAAACCTGATTAAGTTTGACAGCACAATACTTAATGGCATAATTAGCCGCGGAAAATACACCTTACCCATCAAAGCGGCGTTATCTTTAAATACGGTAGATGTTTTGGTAAGGCAATCTGAAAAATAGTTCCACAATACAATGCCGGCCATATAAAATAACGGACCGGGGACATTTTCTGTACTGATATTGGCCAGGTTGCTGAACACCAGGTTGTAGGTTATAACGGTAATTACCGGTTGCACAAAAAACCAAACCGGGCCTAAAATGGTTTGCTTGTAAAACGAAACAAAATCGCGCCTTACCAACAGTACCAAAAGGTCGCGATAGTGCCAAACATCTTTAAGTTTAAGATTTAAAGCATGCTTTTGGGCGGTTATTTCAATATCCCACTTTGGGTCGTCGGCTTCAATCATTTATCAATAATTTTTCCAGCGTGTTTTTGTAATTATCGGCGTTGAAATAATTTACGCATTTATCCTGCAGGGCTTTTCTATCAGTAGTAGACAGGGGCGTTTGCAGGCAGCTTGTCATTGCGGCGGTTAGCTCAGAGATACTGTCCGCATCTACCGTTTTTCCCAACTCGCCATTGCGTACGGCATCGCGGCTGCCATCCTGGTTACCGCAAATTACCGGCAGGCCGCAGGCCAGCGCCTCTATAAACACAATACCAAAGCCTTCTTTTTTACTTGGCAAAATAAACAGATCGGCCAGTAGAAAATGATCTTCCAGTTCGGCTTCGTCTATATAACCGGTAATAATTACCTGGTCCTGCACGTCAAATTTATTAATTAGGCGTTTTATCCTTGCAAATTCAATATCATCATATTTGCCCGAGAGTAAATATTTTACCGACGGAAACTCGGTTTTTATCAGGCTTATAGCCTCTATTACTTTCTCATAACCCTTATACTGTTCGGACGATGCCAGCCTTGTCAGTGTGAAAACAACTTTGTTTTGGGGAGTCAGGTTATACCGTTTGGCTAAATAATCAGGCTTATCAAACGCTGCGGGTAGCTTAATCAGGGGATCGAGCGCGTTGTTTAAAACTACGCATTTGGCGATATCGGCGTGGTGCAGGTCTACTACTTTTTGCTGGGTAAAGTTACTCACCGATATAATTTTGTCGCAACTGGCAAGCAACTTTCTTTTCAAAAAAGACAGAGGGCGCCATACTTCAATACCATGGGCAATCAGCCAAACCTTGCATTGGGGATTAATAAACTTAATAACCCACCCAATAATAGCCAGGTTGATATGGCTCAAAATCACCACGTCGGATTTTCGTGCCCCAGCCAATGCTTTTACCACCATCAGATAGCGTTTTTTATCAAAGCCCTTAAAATCATCGGGCCTGATATAGTTCAGATCCACATCGGCCTCGTTATCATAACCCGACCATAATTTAAAATCCCAGGCGTGTTTTTTTGAGATCCGGCCCAATACCTTAGCCAGTGTGCGGGTCATTTTTTGGATGCCGCCGGTAGTGCTAAAAGTTTCGAGCGTTAGCAGGGCTATTTTTTTATACGGCTGCTTAATAACCGATACCGGCAAATTTTGCAGTTGGTATAGCGCAAACGCTTTCGACCAATGTTCTTTCCCGACATTAAAATCACTTATAATCTTTTTTGTGTAGTCGCTTGTGTAAGTTTTGCTATCGCTTATTTGCGGGTGTGTCCGCATCCATTTTTGAAGCGGAAAGGAGAAGCCCATTTTTTTCCTCTGCCAAATTTCGGGTGGTAGTAAATTGGCGTGGGCATCTATCAGCAATTGTTTGGGCTGTTTGTCGCCATATCTAATATCGGGCGCTATTTGGTTGGCTGTTTGTACAAAATCCTCGTCTAAAAACGGTACCCGCACTTCCAGTCCGTGCGCCATACTCATAATATCGGTATCGTGCAGTAACTGGTTTTGCATGTACAAATTGGTTTCAAACCAGCCGGCCCGTTCTTGTCCTTTTAAGTGCGATAAGTTTAAAGGGCTTCCAAATAGTACATCCACCACCCGTTGCTCCTTGATGTTTAAAATCTGCGCAATATCTTCGGGCGCGAAAAGGCCCCGTAAAAAAAGATACTCGGCCAGGGGATGCTTATGCTTCAACAACGATAGCCTTTTTACCCCGCCACGGCTTAGCTTGGATGCCATATTTAAAACCGGCGATGGTAGCGCTTTAAGGTAATTAAGATATTTAATCCGTTTAAATGATGGATAGCCGCCGAATAACTCATCGCCGCCAAGGCCCGATAAAACTGCTTTAAGGCCCGCCTGCCGTGCGTATTTGCTGATAAACCAGCTGTTCACCCCATCGGTAGTGGGCATATCCATATTGTTGATGATGGCGGGCAAAGCATCTTCAAAATCTTTTTGAGTAACCAGGTGCGCGTAATTTTCGGTACCGGTTTTTTGGGTGATGATATCCTGGAAAGCACGCTCGTTAAAAGCTTCCTCATCAAAAAAAATGGAGACCGTTTTAAGCGCTGATTTTTTGTGCCGGTGCGCCAGCAAGGTAAGCAAGCTCGAATCTACCCCACCGCTCAGGAACACACCTAAAGGGGCATCGGCAAGTAGCTGGCGCTGCAAAGTGCTGTCCAGCACGCTGCTAATGGCTTTTTTGGCATCTTCCTCGTTAGTGATCTGCTCTGTCTGTACCGGCAAATAATAGGGGAGGATCTGGTATTTATTAGTTTGATGATCCCAGCATAAAAAATTGCCTTTGGGCAGGCTAAATACATTTTTTAGCGTGGTAAAGGGTTCGGGAATGTGGCCGTAAGCCAGGAAACGGATGGGCCAGTTCTCGTCGGGCTGTTCAGCTATCCCTGCCGATGAAAATGCCTTTACTTCAGATGCAAAGCTGATTCCGTTTCCGCTGCGGTGGTAATATAGCGGTTTAATACCAATGCTATCCCGAACCAGGTAAGTGAGATTTTTAACCTCATCGAACAAAGCGAAGGCAAACATGCCCCTTAGCCGGGCAAATGCAGCAGTGCCCCAGTATTTATAAGCCTGGATAATAACCTCGGTGTCGGTGTCCGACTGAAAGATTGCTCCCAGGGCATTAAGTTCGATTTTTAAATCGAGGTAGTTATAAATTTCGCCGTTAAAGGTAATCCATACAGTACCATCCTGATCAGGCATGGGTTGATGGCCTTTGTCGGAAAGATCGATAATAGCTAAGCGACGGTTGCCTAATACCACCCCGTGTTTGGCCGATTGGTAAATACCGCCATCGTCTGGGCCGCCGTGCTTTAGGTAATCGCACATTAATTTTGTTTTCGTAACCAACTCGTCAATGCCGGGCTGGGTGGAAATTATGCCTGCTATTCTGCACATTTTTTGTAGAGGGGTGGGCGCAGCTTCGCCCCGTCAGTTACAGGGTTGTTTTGTAACTGTTTACTTTTCAGTGTATTATAAATAACACTGAATGCTGATTATGGATTTAATAAAATCTACTAAATCCGTTCTATTAAAGATGCTGCGGTATGTATAATTACCGAGCATCCTATACTTTCAAATCTCAAAGCCAGCTGCTTTTGCGACCGGTACGAAACCACCTCGGCTTCCATGTCTTTAAGGGGTCCGGCTTTTATTCTTACCTTTTCACCCGCCTGCAATTTTTCTTCGGTTACTTCAAATTCAAGCGAGTTGGCTAACAGTAGTTTTAAGTTTTCAATTTGCCTGTCGGGCATTGATGCTACCCGGCCCGAAAAGTAGATAAACCTTGCTATGCCTTTGGTCATTAACACATCTGTTAATTCGCCCGGTTTAATATGCACAAACAGGTATGATTTAATCAGCGGTTCTTCCACCCATTTTTTGCGGTCGCTCCATTGTTTAATTGTTTTGCGTAGCGGCAGGTAAGCATTTATCCCTTTGTTAATAAGCGCCTGGTAAGCTTTTTTTTCGGCACGCGGGTTGGTATAAACGGGGTACCATTGGGTTGTATTGGTGCTTAACCCTGTACTCATATTAATTTATATTTTTAGCCAGCGCCTTAAGTCCCACCATTTCTTTTTCTCGTCATCTAAATAATATCCTGAACCGGCATAGCCCGAGTAATCAGAATAATAATAATATCGTGTGCCGTAGGTATCGCCGGTGAACCGGGTGGTATAATAGCGGGAATGGAGCAAATCTTCTTCAAAAGCGTTTAACACAATAACCGTGTTTGTTAAATTGTACTCGCTGGCAATGCGTTGCGGCACGGTGGCCGAATAATATTTTGATTTACCTGAACGGATTACAAATACGTTCACATCGCTAACCCTGATCAACGGGATAGAATCGGATACTAAACCAACCGGCGCGGTATCTACTATAATAAAATCATACTGCGTCCGTAACTGATCTAATAACTCCTGCATCCGGGGCGAATGTAATAGCTCCGAAGGATTAGGCGGTACAGGCCCCGATGTAATAAAATCCAGGTTATCAACCTCCGAATGGCGAACAATGTCGTTCCAATCGGCCTGATGGGCCAGGTAATTGCTCAGGCCCATATCGTTGGGCACGTTAAACGTTTTATGGATCCGCGAGCGGCGTAAATCGGCCCCTACCAAAACTACTTTTTTATCAATCAGCGCCAGCGTGCTCGATATATTTACCGCCACAAATGATTTACCCTCGCCTGCTACCTCCGACGTGATGCAGATTACCTTGTTCTGCTTATCGGATGCCAGGAAGTTTAAGTTGGTACGCACCGACCGAACTGATTCGGCAAAGATGGATCGTGGCTTGGTAAGGGCTATCAGTTGCGAGTTATCCTCATCTAACGAGGTAGGGAACTTGCGGATAACACCGATGATAGGAATGTTTGTTAAACTTTCTACCGTCTCCTTGTCATAAATATAAGGGTTTAATAACCTGATTAATATGATAACACCCAAGCCGGTTAACAAGCCAATTATGAGCGCTTTTTGATTTACATCGTGCTCGTTTGGCGATATAGGGTTTAAGTTAGGCTCGGCTCTGTCAACAATTGAGGCGCCGGCCAAAACAGCCGAGCTACTGATCTGCGCATCAAGCTTTCTTTCCTGTAGCAGGGTGTATACCTTATCGTTGATATCGAAAGATCGTTTTAACTTAAACATGTCGCGCTCTGCAGCCGGGAGCGTACCTATTTGCTGATCTACAGAACGGCCCTGACTCTCTACATAAGCCAGGTTTTTTACAACAGCATCGTGAGATGAGTTGATATTGTTGATAGCGGAGTTTTTTAATGATAGTATTTGCCGGTCAAGCTCTTTTACCGGTGGCGATTGCTCGTTATAAGCTCTTGCCAACAGCCCCGACCGTTGAATAAGTAAATTATTGTAACTACTAATAATGCCCCCCAGCAAAGGGTCAGGGCTTCCGGATATGTTGAAATTCAGGGCGGCGTCGTTTTTATCGCTTACCAGCCTGTTTTTCAAATCATCAATAACCATTAACTGATACTTCAGCGCGGCTTTTTGGTTGTCGATTTCCTTTGCTTTAGCCAGCGCGGCATCGGTAGATGCGCTAACGCTCACAATCTTCCTGTTCTTCTGGTACGATTCCATATTGTTGGAGGATGTATCCACTTTTTTTGAAAGGTAGGCCAGCTGCTTGTTAATGAAATCGATAATTTGTTTGGCCGATTGTGATTTTTGCTCCCTGTCGTACCGCAGGTATTCGGTTAATATGGCATTCAGAATATGCGCCGCAAAAACCGGGTTAACATCTGTTTGCTGAATATTGACAATGTTAGAGTATTTACTGATCTCGCCCGGCCGTAACCCGCTTTTAACCCTGCCCAACAGATCTTCGGGTGCGTTAAATTTAAACAGGAAGATAGTGTTGCTGGAGATATCGTCGGGAGATTTTACCACAAATGTGGTTGGCCCTAAGGTAACGGGGTTATTATAGATATAGTTATTTTTAACAACCTTACTGCCAACTGAATAACTTAAACTGAACGAGTATTTATTGATTGGTTTAAACGTAAGCTCGTTCCTGAAAAAATTCAAACTATCCAGCGTAATAAACTGGATGTTTAACAGCTTGGCAGGGTAAACATCTGATGTGCGTACGCGGCCATTTATAGAGAAACTGATGCGGTAGTCTATTTTTTTTATAGCCCGTAAAATCAGCTCGTTGCTTTGCAATACAAATAGCTCGGCCTGTATCCTGGCGGCCATATTGTTGGCGGTTGAATAGTAAGAAGAAGGGTCTGAAAACTCAGACTTTTTATCCTCAAACTTGAGGGTAGCGCTGGTAGAGTACATTTTGGGCGTATACCACAAGTACGTTTTGGCAACCGCCAAACTAAGCAGGATGGTGCCGGCAATCCAATACCATCTGCTTACCAGAATTTTACCGATCTTAAAATAATCGATCTCCTGGTTAGGCAGTTTTTTCTGAAACTTGTTTACCTCCTGCATCTACCTAAAAAGTGTCAATATAATTAAAGCCGTGTTAAAAACTAACAGCGATGGCTGAACGATAGTGGTAAGGCTCTGGAATTTTTCATCGCGCACGGCCTTTTTATTCTGCCCTATTATTACAATATCGTTATCGTGCATAATAATATTGGGGTCGGCAATGGTGCTTATATCGCTCAGGTCCACCTTAATTTCCTGTTGTTTTGGCCCTCTTATTATCCTTACATTTTTTTCGTCGGCCGTTTTTGCCAGGCCACCGGCTTGGCCTATTATATCAATTAAACTGGTTCTGTCTTTAGTAAGGGCGTAATTACCCTGTGCTGTTATCTCCCCTAAAACAGTCACTTTTAAATTCAAAACTTTTAGTTCAAGAATAGCGTCTTTATTCAACAGGTCGCGTTTATAAAGCTCCTCAACTTTGTTTTGGGCCTGTGTGCGCGTTAAGCCGGCAACAAGTATGTGGCCTATTACAGGTAAAGTAACTTTACCGTCCTCATCTACCTGGTAACTTTGCCCGCTCGATGCCAGCGCGCTGTTGCCCGTGCTTTCACCGGCTAAATATTTATAATCCTGCAGGTTTCTTATTTGTAAAATATCGTCGGGTTTAATGCGGTAATTGGCTGTACTTGCCCGGGCGGTATCGGTAACAGCGCCTGTTGTTGTTCTTTGTTCAAACAGCACATGTTTTTGTTTTAGCGAGCATGAGTAGCAGAACAAACATATAATGCCTAAAACAAAAGGAGTTACAAAACGCATAGTGTTATTAATAGTGCAGGCGCGGTGTTTGCTTAGCGCCATTTTCCAAAAATAGTATAATTTTACGGTAATAATAGCATAATTTACACCTGTGTTAAACCCATCTATATCTTTAATAACTGTAACCTATAATGCTGCCGATACTATCGAAAAATGTATATTATCGGTATTAGCGCAAGGTTTTGATAACCTGCAATATATTATCATTGATGGGCAATCAACAGATAATACTTTAGCCATTATTGAAAAATACCGGGATAATATCAATATGATAATTTCTGAATCTGATAACGGTTTGTACGATGCCATGAACAAGGGAATAGCGCTGGCCACAGGTGATATTATTGGTACCCTTAACGCCGATGACTATTTTGCGGCTGACGATGTAATTAAAACTGTTGCACAGGCTTTTGCAGCATCCGGCGCTGATATTGTTTATGGCGATATAGATTATGTAAGCCATAAAGAAAAAATTATCAGGAAATGGCGCTCGGGTAATTATAAGCCCGGCAAGTTTAATTGGGGGTGGATGCCGCCTCATCCTTCTTTTTACGCCCGCCGCCAATGCTTTGCCCAATACGGTAACTATAATTTAAACTACGGTACCGCTACCGATTATGAATTAATGTTGCGGTTTATCCACACCAACAAGGCCCGCGTTTTTTATATCCCTAAAGTAATGGTAAAGATGCTGGTTGGCGGGGTTAGCAACAGCAGTTTTAACAGCAGACTTAAGGCCTGGCGTAACGATTATAAGGCAATGCAGATAAATAAGCTCCATTTTCCGCTGTTTTCGGTGTTTTTTAAGCCCCTGCGCAAGATTTTCCAGTTTATTGCCTGATTATTATTTGCTATATTTGGGGCATATAATTGTCACCACATTATATATTATATTAATGCCAGAATTTCTACATAATCACCAATTCCTGTACTATACACTGATATTGGTATTATCTATTCTAATTACGCTGCAGGCTATTCCGTCTATTTTACACGTAGCACGCACAAGGCATTTGTATGATGATTTGGGCCACTTTCGCAAACAGCATGATCATGGTATCCCACGCCTTGGCGGGGTAGCCATTTTTGTAAGCTTTATTATTACGCTGCTGTTATTCTGCGTTACCGGGCAGCAACTTCCACTGAATTACCTGCTGGCATCTTGCGTAATCCTGTTTGCCGTTGGCTTAAAGGATGATTTGACCGGCGTTAACCCCAGCACCAAGTTTTTTATGCAGTTTGTGGTAAGCAGTATACTGGTTATACCCGGTAATATCCGCTTAACCAGCATGTACGGCGTATTGGGTATTTATACCATGCCATATGTGCCCAGCGTTTGTTTCACCATCCTTACCGTGATGCTGATAGTAAATGCGTTTAACTTGATTGACGGTATCGACGGACTGGCCGGATCAACCGGGATTATTGCCAACAGCGCCTTTGCCACCTTGTTTATCTATATCCACCAGTACGAGCTGGCCAGCGTTTGTTTGGCTATGGTAGGTTCGCTGCTGGGCTTTTTACGTTATAATTTAACCCCTGCCAAAATATTTATGGGCGATACAGGTTCGCTGCTGGTGGGCCTGGTATCGGTGGTAATGGCCATTAAATTTATAGAAGTGGGTAACTCTTTCGATACTTCTTTACCGCATATTTACTCTATACCGGCTTTAACTATCGCCATATTGATCGGCCCTATTTTCGATACCTTCCGTGTTTTCTCCATCCGTATTTTAAAGCGTCAATCGCCTTTCCGTGCCGATAGAAACCATATCCACCACCGCATACTACGTTTGGGTTTTAACCACCTGCAAACTACCATGATACTGGGTGTGGTTAACGTAATATGTATAGCATTAGCCCTGTACTTCAGCGATTTTGGCAGCACTGTAATGATCATCATCATCGGCGTAGCCTCGTTAATGTTTAACTGGATCATCACCTTCTGCATTCGCTGCAAAGAGCGCGATCGGGTTGCTATCGGTTTTTTATTCAGCTAATCTCAATTACAAGGCCGGGTATATGCAAGCAACTGTCATAAAAATTACCCCTGCGCAAATCTATTTCCTTAATGAACGGTCGCTAACCATTGAGCTTGGTAAAGAGATCAGCGAGGCGAACTTTTTAAAAGTTAGCCTTTGCGATCAGTTAATTCATGATCATCCATTTCCCGGCTTTATTACCACCATTCCTGCTTACATTTCGTTAACCGTTGTTTTTGACCCTGTACAGGTTATGGGCAACGATTTGATTGGAAATACCTGTTTTGAAAAAGTAAGCGCTTATTTAATCAGCTTAAATCCCGTAGCCACCCAGCCACAAAAAACAGCCAGTGATACCATTGTTATACCGGTATGCTACGGAGGCAATTTAGGCCCTGATTTGGATGAAGTTGCCGGGCTACATAACATCAGCAGTAGCGAAGTTATCTCGCTGCATACAGCCGCCATTTACACAGTTTACATGATAGGTTTTGTCCCGGGTTTTGCTTACCTGGGCGGGATGAATGCTTCGTTGGCTACGCCCCGCAAAGCCACGCCGCGTGCTGCCGTGCCTGCGGGCTCGGTTGGGATAGCGGGATTACAAACCGGCGTATACCCATTAGCCACGCCCGGCGGATGGCAGATCATCGGCCAAACGCCGCTAAAGATGTTCGACGCAAACCGCGCCGAGCCCTCATTACTAAAAGCTGGCGACCGGATAAAATTTGAAGCGATTAGCTTGGATGAGTTTAACCACATTAAAACCGGCGACTGATGCGGATCACCATTGTAAAACCCGGTTTGCTAAGCACCGTGCAGGATTTGGGGCGATACCATTACCTGCCGCAGGCGGTACCTATATCCGGCGCTATGGATACCTTATCAGCCCGAATAGCCAACAAAGCAGTTGGTAACCCGGATGATGCAGCGGTAATTGAATTTACCCAGGCCGGTGCCGAATTTACGGCCGATACCGATTTACTTATTGCTTATGCAGGCGGCGGCGCAATTTTAAGCGCTAATGATCAAAAACTACCCGCCGGTAGGCCATGTTTTATACCCGCCGGTACTTTGGTTAAATTAATAAATGATGAAGCTGGTATCCGCACCTATATAGCTGTAGCCGCAGGTTGGGATGTACCCGAAGTTTTGGGCAGTCGCAGCACTTTTTTAACAGCCGGTTTCGGCGGCTTGCAAGGGCGACCGCTAAAAGCAGGAGATGTGTTAAGCGGATGCAAAACCTTATCCGTTATAAACAACCGGATTTTAAACCGGCTGAAAGGGGATAAAATCCAATACGCCAACTGGAGCATTGAACGTCGTGCTTTTTTTGAGGCGACAGATAAAATAATAAGAGTGATACCGGGGCATGAATTGGGTTGGTTTACCGGAAGTTCTATCGCTGGTTTTTTATCAACCCCGTACGCGATAGCCCAGCGCAGCAATCGCATGGGATATCATTTAGAGGGCGAGGCCATTCATCGTACAAAAAATAATGAATTACTTTCTACAGCGGTAATGCCCGGCACCATACAGGTTACCGGCAACGGAAGTATGATTTTGCTGATGGCCGATTGCCAAACTACCGGCGGTTATCCGCGAATAGCGCAGGTAGCAGCGGTCGATCTGCCTTTGTGCGCCCAGCTAAAACCCGGCGATATCATCTATTTTAACGCCATTAGCCGCCATGATGCAGAAATGCTGTATATTGAACGTGAACACGATTTGCAGCAGCTTACCATAGCTATCCAAAGCAAATTTTATTGACCGGTTAATATGCAAAGTATTGATTTAAACTGCGATATGGGCGAAGCCTTTGGCAATTACCCCATGCCTAACGATGATGTTTTAATGGACTATATCACATCGGCAAACATAGCCTGCGGTTACCATGCGGGAGATGCTGGTGTGATGCAGCACACCGTTAATATGGCCGTTAAAAAAGGCGTCGCCATTGGTGCGCATCCGGGTCTGCCCGATTTGCAGGGCTTTGGCCGCCGCGAAATGAAGATTTCGGCTAACGAGGCATATCAGATCACCATGTATCAGATTGGGGCTTTATCGGGTTTTGTGAAGGCGGCGCATGGCAAACTGCACCATGTAAAAGCGCATGGGGCTTTATATAATATGGCAGCTAAAGATGTCAACCTGGCCAATGCCATTGCCGAGGCCGTGCGCGATTTTGATCCCACACTGATTCTATACGGTTTAGCCAACAGCGAAATGATAACCTGGGCCAATAAATTAGGCCTCGCTACAGCATCGGAAGTATTTGCCGACCGTACCTACCAGGATGACGGCACCCTTACCCCACGCACCCAGGCTAACGCCATGATCACCGATGAACAACAATCTATAGATCAGGTGTTAATGATGGTTAAAAAGCAGCAGGTAATATCGGTTAACAAAAAAAACATCCCGCTTAAAGCGGAAACCCTTTGCCTGCACGGCGACGGCAACCATGCAGTAGATTTTGCCAAACTGATCAATCAAAAACTAAAAGCCGAAGGTATCACCATTAAAGCGCCCGGTAAATAATGGCAAAAAAGTATAACTGGAGTGTACTGTTTGGCGCGGCTTTCCTGATGGCGTCATCGGCTATTGGTCCGGGGTTTTTAACGCAAACGGCGGTGTTTACATCGGCCTTAGGTGCCAGCTTTGGTTTTGTGATCCTGCTGTCGGTAGTGTTGGATGCCATTGCTCAGCTAAACATCTGGCGCATTATTACCATGGCCGATAAACCTGCGCAGGATATTGCCAACAAGGTTTTTCCCGGCTTGGGGTACTTTATTTCCTTCCTTGTTTTCCTTGGCGGGATGGCTTTTAATATCGGTAACATTGCCGGTGCCGGTTTGGGTTTAAATGTACTGTTCGGCGTAAGTGTAGGGCAGGGGGCAGTGATGAGCGCCATTATTGCGATAGGGATTTTCATCTATAAAGAATCGGGCAAGGCAATGGATCTGTTTGCCAAATGTATGGGCTGCCTTAAAATAGGATTGGCTTTATACGTAGCTTACATCAGTAACCCGCCACTGGCTGAAGCGGCTATCCGTTCGGTAAACCCCACGCAGTTTAGCTTTACCGCGGTGCTCACTATTGTGGGCGGTACGGTTGGCGGTTATATCACTTTTGCCGGGGCGCATCGCCTGCTGGATGCCCGGATAGTTGGTCAGCAAAATTTGCCCATAGTAAACCGTGGAGCTTTAAGTGCTATTGGGTTGGCATCGGTTATGCGATTACTTTTATTTATAGCCGCTTTGGGCGTAATCACCGTAAGCGCAAAGCTTGATCCTGCTAACCCGATGGCCACCGTATTTAAATTTGCGGCGGGCGATGCGGGGTATAAGTTGTTCGGGGTTATCATCTGGGCGGCGGGGATCTCGTCGGTAGTGGGTTCAGCTTATACATCGGTATCTTTTGTTAAAAGCTTCCACCCGGTGATATTGAAGTTTAATAAACAGGTGATCATCGGCTTTATCATGATATCCTGCGCGATCTTTTTAGCTATCGGTAAACCGGTTAAAATATTACTGGCCGTAGGGGCTATTAACGGCTTTATCCTGCCCATTGCTTTGGGCGTAATGCTGGTGGCTGCTTATCGTACAAAAATTATAACATCGTACAAACAGCCCTTGTGGCTTACTATATTGGGTATAATTGTAGTAGGCACCATGACCTGGATGAGCGTTGGCGCCATTATGCAGATGTTAGGACATTAATTTAGTTCAACCGTCATTGCGAGGTACGAAGCAATGACGGTGTAGCTTTTTAACTATGAAAATAATCAGACTTATAATTCTATCGACATTAATAACCACCGCTGCTATCGCGCAGCAAACCGTTAAACCGCTCCCTGTTGAGCCCGGAGTATCGCGTCAACTGGCCGAGTACCGTAAATCGGTGATCAGCAACATTATTTATCGCATGGGGATTAAAATTCCAGATGCGAAAAGTAAACCGGTTACCGGGAGCGTGATTATTGAATTTGTGCTTAAATCAGTAGATCAGGATCTGCAAATTGATTTTAAACAGGATACCAGTCACATTAAAGATCTGCACGTAATTATCAATGGCACTTATACTAAGATCCCTGTGGTGTTGAAGAATGAGCATATCATCATCGATAAAAAATATCTTACCGCAAGCAGCAACGGTATAGCCATCAATTTTACTGCCGGCGATGCTTCGCTTAACCGTAACGATGATTATTTGTATAGCCTTTCGGTGCCCGACCACGCACGGACAATTTATCCTTGTTTCGATCAACCCGATATCAAAGCCGTTTACTCGTTTATGCTGAATGTGCCTAAAGGCTGGCGGGTACTGGCGAACGGTAAAACCGAGGTGATAAACCCGCCAGCCGAAAAGGACGGCACCTATAACTTCTTTTTTGATAACACGGAACAGTTGCCAACTTACTTGTTCTCTTTCACAGCAGGAAAATATACATCGGTAAGCAAAAAAATTAACGATGAGCATACGGCTGAGTTTCTGTATCGCGAAACAGATTCGACTAAAATCAAACTCAGTGTCGATTCGGTGTTTAAACTGCATGCCGATGCGATTGATTTTTTAGAGCAGTGGACTGACATTTCTTTCCCATTTCAAAAGGTTGGATTCGTCGCTATCCCTGATTTTCAGTTTGGCGGGATGGAGCATCCCGGCGAGGTGCAGTATAAAGCGTCGAGCTTGTTTTTAGATGCCGGAGCTACTAAAGATCAGTTGATTGGCCGAGCCAACCTCATCTCGCACGAAACAGCCCACATGTGGTTTGGCGATTTGGTGACCATGAAGTGGTTTAACGATGTGTGGATGAAGGAAGTCTTTGCCAATTTTATGGCCGATAAGGTGACCGAAAAGGTAATGGGCGATGAAACATTCAACCTGAAGTTTTTGATAGACCATTATCCTGCCGCGTACGGGGTCGATCGTACGGCCGGCGCCAACCCTATCCGCCAACAACTGGATAATTTGCAGGATGCCGGTTCGATGTACGGAAACATCATTTACCATAAAGCACCCATTATGATGCGCCAGTTAGAGACGCTGATGGGTAAGGAAAACTTCCAAACCGGTATTCGCGAGTATCTTAAAAAATACTCATACAATAACGCCACCTGGAACGATCTGATCGCCATCCTGAGCCAGCACACAAAAGCCGACCTGTACACCTGGAACAAAGTTTGGGTAAATCAGCCGGGCCGACCAGTCTTTAATTACACAATGACCTACGCCGCCGGCAAAATAAAAAGCCTGAATATTACCCAGCACCCCGAAACCGGTGCAAAACGTCTTTGGCCACAGGTGTTCAATGTTACACTGGTCTATCCCGGTCACGCCCAAACTATCAGGGTAAACATGGATAAAGAAAACGTGGTGCTGAAAGACGCGGTAGGCTTGCCTAAGCCAAAGTATATCCTGTTTAATTCGGCCGGGACGGGGTATGGTTTGTTTCCGTTGATTAAGGAAAATATCATGGAGATTAAAAGTCCGCTGCAAAGGGCATCGGCCTATATCAATGCTTACGAGAATATGCTGGCGGGACGATATTACCAGCCTGAAGAGTTGTTGATCTCGTTATCCGGATATCTCCACGCAGAGCAAAACGAATTGAATTTGAGATTGATTGCCGGATACATCGGCAACATCTACTGGGAGTTTTTACCGCTGAAAACGCGGCAAGCCCATACTGCCCGGTTAGAAGATTTGGTTTGGAAAGCCATGGAGCAGCAAATAGCCACCAACAACAAAAAAGTATTGTTTAACACCTTTCAAAATATCTACGGCACGCCCGCCGCGGCGAGTCGCATCTACACCATCTGGCAGCAACAGAAACCACCCGCAGGACTAAAATTATTTGAAGATGATTACACCTCGCTGGCGCTGACCATTGCCCTGAAAAGCGATACGGCAACATCGGTTCTGAAACAACAACAAGACCGGATAAGCAACGCTGAACGCAAAAACAGGTTAACCTTCCTGATGCCTGCACTGTCTTTAAGCGTTGCCGATCGCGATGCCTTCTTCAACAGCCTTGCCGACCGGAAAAACCGGAATAAAGAAGCCTGGGTTGGTACCGCTTTGGGTTACTTAAATCATCCGTTAAGGCAAAATACTTCATCTAAATACCTGCTTAAAAGTCTGGAACTGACAGAGGAGATTCAGCAAACCGGCGATATCTTCTTCCCGCAATCGTGGTTGGCGGCAGTATTTGGCAGCTACCAAAGCGCTGAAGCTTACGGAATAGTGGTTAAGTTTTTAAAAGATCGCCCCCAATATAATCCTAAGCTAAAGGATAAGATTTTGCAGGCTACCGATAATTTGTACCGGGCGCAGAGGTTGGTTAGATAGAGAGACCCTGCGGAGACACAAATCATGATATCCGTTTATACCAATCCCTCCTTGGGGAGGGGCGTGTTGGCCATAGCGCGGTGGCAGGGAGGGTTTGGGCATTATATAAATCGTATAAACCCCTTCCTGCCCACTACACAATCTTCCGCACCCCTCCCCAGGGAGGGATTGGCAAGGCGCCCTTTTTAACATCACTTATACTTCTCCGGGTCAACACCAATTCCCGATGGCGGCGCTTCCTCAGCTTTTGCTCCCCAGGCTTTGTTTGGCCTGTCGCCCATTTGCAAAACCAAAACTCCTCCCTTTAATAATTCAGTATGTGTAAACCAGGGTTTATTTAGTGGCTTGCCGTTTAGGGTTGCCTTTTGGATATACACATTGGTTTTAGAATTATTCAGCGCTTTAACCGTGAACAATTTGCCATTAGGCAGGGCAATACTGGCTTCGTTAAAACTCGGACTACCAATATTGTAAACCGGAACGCCCGGCGTAACCGAGAAGAAACCCATCATAGACATCACCACAAAAGCCGTGGTGCCGCCGCCATCCTCATCGCCGGGGATGCCGAAAACGTTGTCCGGGTACCAGGTATCTATCAGCATGCGGATGCGTTTCTGAGTTTTCCAAGGTGCGCCCATATAATTGTACAGGTAGGAGATATGGTAACTCGGCTCATTACCCATTACAAACTGCCCCACCATGCCCGATGCATCGGGCTGATTCAGCCAGAACAAAAACTTGGGCAGACTCAAATCCTCCCTGAAAAGCTGATCCAGCTTAGCTTCGGCTTTTGTCCTGCCGCCCATTTTCTCAAACAAACCTGTCAAATCGTGCTTCGGTGTCCAGTTGTAGGTGTACGAGTTATTTTCGGTCACGTATTCGCGGCCCAGCAGTTTAGTGTTGTAGGGCTTAATCCAGTTGCCGTTTTTATCCTTGGGCCATACAAAACCTTCCTGCTCGTTATACACGTTTCCGTACCAGCCGGCGCGTTTTAAAAACAAGGGTTTATCCTGCGCGTAGCCCGCCGGTTTGGCTAACTGGGCAATGGCCCAATCGCAAATGCTCCATTCCAGGGTGATAGAAACACCCTCGTTACCACGGCCTTCCCACCATTTATCCATTTCTACGCCATCCTTGCTGCCGCGTTCTTCGGGGCGGGTAGAGTAGAGATAGCCGTGAGTATTATAAAAACTATCTATGGCCGTTGCTGGTCCGTTACGCCAGGGGAGCAGGGTGCCTTCCAACGAATTTTTCTTTAATCCTTCGTAAGCAGTCTTTACATCAAACTTAATCCCCTTAGCCCAGGCATCCGCCATCCAAGATGCTGCGTGATTTCCCGTCATAGCCGGCCAATCCCCGGTAGCCAGTGCAAAAGCAGGCATCCAGCCGCTTTGCTTATACATGGTGATGTAGGAGTTGATCTTTTGCTGTTCCTGCTTCGGGTCCAGGATGGTATGCAGCGGTTCCTCGGCAATGTACATGTCCCAAATCCAGTTATCTACAAAAAAAGGTTCAGTACTTTGGTGAATCTGATGATCGTAAGCGCTGTAATATTGCCCGTATTCGTTAATATCCACCATACGCTCATACGTGCGGTATAGCGAGGTGTAGAAGGTCCGTTTTTGCGCTTCCGTACCGCCTTTAACAACTATCTGACCCAGTTTTTTGTTCCAGATGGCTTTTGATTTTTCCTTCACCCCATTAAAATCCCAGGCAAGGATCTCGTGCATTAAATTGGCCTTAGCCTGCTCGATACTGATGTACGAAATGGCATATTTAAACTTCACTTTGGTTGCATCAAAGCGGGCCAGTAAGCGTTGCTTGTTTTTATCGTTTTGATATTTAACATCCGCCACATCCTGGTCACTCTCCGCATACAGGTATACTTTTAGCCCTGTTACTTCTTCCGTTCCGGTGAAGGTATGCTTATCCAATTGCTGTACGTTTCCTGCGCCGCCGTTTAAACCAATACGGAAATAATTATCAGCCTTATCTTTAAAATCAACTTCAAAAAGGGCGCTTTTCGCGGATGCGGTCAATCCCACTATCGTGCCGTTGTCCTCTTCCTTTGCTTCGTAATAATAAGGCGTTGTTTTTTCAGATCCTACGGTAAAGCGCTTGCCCCAAAAGGTATTGTCAAACTTGCCCTTCAGCGGTAAAAACGAAAACGCGTATTCAATGCGGTGCGATACCACGTTGAGCGGGAAGAACATGATTTGATCATCCAACTGATCCTGCTTCATCGGGAATACCCGCAGCATAGAATTGGGCAAATGCACCAGAGGCCGGGTAGGCTGCAGCACAATGCCCGAACCGCCTATAGTCGGGTCGACATAATCTACCGGCTGTTTGCTTTGCGCGATTACGTTATTAAGGCTTAAAGTAGCTATCGCTATGGCGATGATATGTTTATACTTCCTCATATAACGCTTACCATTTATTATAAAGTTGATCACCATCGGCCGGTGGGATGTTTTTTAAATCGGCACCCCAGGTTTTGTTAGGGCGATTACCCATTTTTAGGTTGATGGTTGCACCATTGATTAATTCTTGATGCGTGAACCAGGGTTGATCAAGTGGTGTCCCGTTCAGCGTAGCGCTTTGGATATACTTATTATCTTTAGAACTACCCGCGGCGTTAATGGTGAATTTTTTGCCGTTCGGCAGATTGATGGTGACTTTGGTAAACACCGGGCTGCCCACATTGTAAACCGGCACACCAGCCGTTACCGGGAAAAATCCCATCATAGAAAACACCACGAACGATGTCATCCCGCCGCCATCCTCGTCGCCGGGGATGCCGAACAGGTTATCGGTATACCAGGTATCCAGCAACATGCGGATACGCTTTTGGGTTTTCCAGGGCGCACCCATATAATTGTACAGATAGGGGATATGGAAACTGGGTTCGTTACCCATTACAAACTGCCCCACTAATCCTGATGCATCGGGTTGCGTTTTCCAGAAGATAAATTTGGCCGTCCCCAAATCCTCGCGGAAGAGTTGGTCCAATTTATTCTCAGCAGCTTTGGTACTACCCATTAGTTCGAACAGGCCTTTAAAATCGTGCTTCACCACCCAGTTGTAGGTGTAGGCATTATTTTCTGTGAAAAACTCGCGACCGGCGGCTTTCGGGTCCATATTGTCTATCCATTTGCCGTCCTTATCCTTAGCCCACATAAAACCCTTGTCCTTACGGAAAACGTTTTGGTAGAATTTAGAGCGGCCCATAAACAGTTTCTCATCTTCCGGCATTTTCAACTCGTTAGCCAACCGGGCAATGTTCCAATCGCTGAAGCTATTCTCCAAAGTCACCGAAACGGCCTGGCGTTTTTCCCAGGCGTTTTCAACCCTCGGTTCGGTTTCCGGCTCGCCGTAGTGAAGACCCGGCATATAGCCATGCTGATTATAAAAGGTATCCAGCTTGGTAGGCTTACCGTTATTCCAGGGCAGCAGCGTGGCTTCGACGGAGTTTTTCCTTAACCCCGCGTAGGCAGATTTCAAATCAAAATTACGTAGGCCTTTAAACCATGCATCCGCCATCCACGATGCGGCGTGGTTGCCCGTCATGGCCGGCCAGTCGCCAAATATCAGCGCGAACGAGGGCATCCAGCCACCTTGCTTGTACATGTCGACATAGGAGTTAATCTTATCCGTTTCCTTGTCAGGGTCCAGGATCATGTGCAGCGGCCCGAGCGCGATATAGGTATCCCAGATCCAGTTGTCTACAAAAAACGGCCGCTCGCTTTTATGCACCTGGTGATCGTAAGCGCTGTAGTACTGGCCGTGTTCGTTAATATCAACCATGCGCTCGTAGCAGCGGTAAAGTGAGGTGTAGAACACTCGCTTTTGGGCCAGGGTACCGCCATCTACATTAATTTGCGACATCACCTTATCCCATTCTTTATAAGCCGCGTTTTTTACGATGGTAAAATCCCAGCCGGGAATTTCGCTTTGTAAATTTTGCCGGGCCTGCTCAATACTGATGTAGGAGATGGCATATTTAAAACTCACCTTTTGCGGAACGCTGATCAGTTTGCTTTTGCCATTGGCCGCGGCTTCCGAAATATCGCCGTCGGTCTCGGCATAAAAAAATGCGCGCATGCCATTAAAATTTTCTGAACCGCTCAGGCTCCGTTTCCCGGCGATGGTAATCTGTCCGTCGGGTTGATTTAGTAAACCCAAACGTAAGTAGTTATTTGCCCCTTTTTTGAAAGATATTTTGAAAAAACCGCTCTTTTTTGATGGCGAAAATTCTACCAGATTTCCATCTCCAAGCTCCGATTTATAGTAATATGGAGTCAGAACTTCCTGATTATAAACCTCTTTTGCGTTCCATGTACTATTCTGTTCTATTCTACTCAGCGGCAACAAGCTAAACAACGAAACCACCCGGTGCGATGCGATGGTGAGAGGGAAGTAAGAGACCTGGTCGTCCAGCGCATCATGCCGAACGGGAAACACCCGGATGAGTTGATTGGGTAATTGCACCGTGGGCCGGGTAGGCTCCAGTATCAAACCAACGCCGCCAATGCTGGGGTCTACATAACTCAAATTAGCTATTTTTTGCTGCGCCGAGGTGGTGGTAACAAGCAAACTTAAACAGGCAAAAAGCGCGTTAATTGATTTCATTTGGCATAATTGGTTTTAAATCAGGTATATTGGCTTGGCTGTTATTGGCCATAACAGCGGCGATTTTTATCGTCGGCTAAATATAAAAATAATTAACTTGTATATACAACTTGTGCCATATATATTTACAAAATGAAGTCGTACAAATTAAACAGATTATTCAACAGTAAATCAGGCAATTGCTTTGATGTTGCCATAGATCACGGTTTTTTCAACGAATATTCTTTCCTTAACGGGATTGAGAATATTCAAAAGGCTGTAAACGTGTTAGTTGACGCCGCGCCTGACGCCATACAATTAACCGTAGGCCAGGCTCAATACCTTCAATCTATCCCCGGCCGGGAAAAACCATCGCTGGTTTTACGTACCGATGTAGCCAATGTTTACGGTAAAGAATTACCCCGGGCATTGTTCAGTCGGATGATAGAAGATCCTGTAGAACAGGCGCTTAGGTTAGATGCTACCTGCGTGGTAGTCAATCTGTTCAGCATCCCCGGAGAGCCCGAGGTGGCCGATCAATGTATTAATAACATCCTGAAAATAAAGCCAGTATGCGATAGATATGCCATGCCGCTGATGATTGAGCCGTTGGTATTTCGCCCGAACAGCCAGGCGGGGGGGTATATGGTAAACGGCGATCCGGAAAAGATCATTCCCCTTGTGCGTCAGGGAGTTGAGTTAGGCGCTGATATTATTAAAGCCGACCCAACCGACGATGTGAACCAATACCACCGCATTGTAGAGATTGCCGGCAACATCCCGGTACTGGTCCGCGGTGGCGGCAAAGCCAGCGACGAGGAAATTATGCAGCGCACGTATGGCCTTATGCAACAGGGAGTTAAAGGTATAGTTTACGGCAGGAACGTTATCCAGCACGAAAACCCCGCAGGCATGACCAAAGCATTGATGGCTATCGTTCATGAAGGCGCACGTCCAGAAGATGTGATGGGGCTGCTGAAAAAGTAAAGATGAATATATCTATCTGAATATGAAGACTATAAAAATAGGGATAATTGGCGGTGGCTTGATGGGCAAGGAAGCCGCCAGTGCATTTGGTCGTTGGTTTGCGTTAAATGATTTCCCGGCGAAGGTGGAGTTGACTGCCGTATGCGATTTGAATCCGGCGGTGTTGGAATGGTATAAAGCTATTTCATCCGTCAACCTACTGACTACCAATTATAAAGAACTATTGGCTGTGGCCGATATTGACGTAGTTTATGTTGCGCTGCCGCACAACCTGCACAAAGATTTTTACCTGGAAGTATTGGCTGCCGGTAAAGATTTACTGGCTGAAAAGCCTTTCGGGATTGATTTGGAGGCGGCTTTGGCTATTAAAGATGCGGCAGATAAAAGTGGTCGTTTTGTGCGATGCAGTTCAGAAATGCCATTTTTACCCGGTCCACAAAGGGTGATACAAGAGGTGAAATCGGGACGATTGGGTAAGATCATCGAGATTAAAGCGGGCTTCCTGCACTCGAGCGATCTGGATCCGAATAAGCCGATCAACTGGAAACGGCAGTCAAAATTTTGCGGCGAGATAGGCGTGATGGGCGATTTGGGGATGCATGCCCTGCACGTTCCATTGCGATTAGGCTGGAAGCCGAAAGCAGTGTATGCCAACCTGCAAAAAATCATCACCAAACGCCCGGATGGGAAGGGCGGCATGGCTGATTGCGATACCTGGAACAATGCTACTTTGAATACGCAAGTTGATATTGACGGGGAAACTGTGCCGATGTTGCTGGAGATGAAGCGTCTGTCTCCGGGAGAGACAAATACTTGGTATATTGAAGTTTACGGTACTGATGGCGGCGTAAAATACAGCACCAAGGATACCAAAGCGTTGTGGACATTTTCCCGTGGCGAAGAGCAATACTGGCAACGTACCGATTTGGGTTTTAAAGGAGTGCCGTTCCCTACCATTACGGGGGGGATTTTTGAGCCTGGTTTTGCAGATTGCTTTATGCAGATGCTGGCCGGTTACATAGCGGAAAGGGAAGGCTTCCTGAACGGTCGTTTTGGTTGTGTAACGCCTGAGGAAGCTGTAGCCAGTCAGTATGTGTTTGATGCGGCCTTAAAATCGTACGCTAACAGTACAGTAGAAAAGATTATTTACGCCTAATTATAACCGATTGTGAGAAGATCAGAAATTAATAACGCGATAATCGCGTCGAGGCAGTTTTTTGAAAAAAATGGTTGGACTTTGCCGCCCAACCCCAAATGGGATGTAACCGATTTTGGTCTGGGTGATTTTAAATCTATCGGGTTGATCCTGATTAATTTAGCCGAAGAACCGGAGTACTGCGAGAAGCTGATGTACGCCGCCAAAGGCCAAACTACGCCTGCCCATACTCACAAAAAAAAGAAGGAAGATATCATTTGCCGCGCCGGTATCTTAATAGTAAAGCTGTGGAGCGGAAACCCGGCTGATGGAGAATCTAAAGCTGAAATTAAGCTGAAGATTAGTGGTGAATATCAAACTATTGCATCGGGTAACGAAGTTAGTTTGCTGGCCGGCGAACGGGTAACTATTGAACCCGGCGTTTGGCATGAGTTTTATCCAGCATCGGCGGAATGCATCATCGGTGAGGTATCTACTGCTAATGATGACCTGAACGATAATTTCTTTGCTGATGCAAATATCGGCCGTTATGCCGAAATTGATGAAGATGAAGCGGCTATAGTAAAGCTACTTAGCGACAAATGATATGAGAGAGGGCATATTAGTTGGCGGTAACTGGATCATAGATCAGGTTAAAGTTATTGATGGTTATCCGAAAGAGGATCAATTGGCAAACATCATATCAGAGAGTAGTTGCAATGGCGGTTCAGCGTATAATGTTATTAAAGCCTTAGCTAAATTAGAAGCAGGTTTTCCGTTAAGTGGTGTGGGATTGGTGGGTGATGACGAAGGCGGTGATAAAGTGCTGCTTGATTGCAAGAATTACGGAATCAATACCCGGCAAATTGGTAAAACGGATGAAGTTAGCACCAGCTATACTGATGTGATGAGCGTTAGAGGCACAGGCCGGCGCACATTTTTTCATCAACGGGGTGCAAACGCGTTGTTGGATATCAATCATTTTGATTTTAGTGGCAACGAAAAGATCTTTCATCTGGGGTATTTGCTGTTGTTAGATCGCCTGGATATTGTGGAAGAAGATGGTCTGACCCGTGCTGCAAAAGTGTTGAGATCTGCTCAAGAAAACGGCATTCTTACTTCGGTAGATATTGTGAGCGAACGGTCGCAACGTTTTCATGAAGTGGTTCCGCCTGCATTGCCTTATATTGATTATTTGTTTGTTAACGAGTTTGAAGCGGCAATGATAACCGGGATACTCACAACAACTTTAAGAGAGCAATTGGTGATTGATGCCTGTTATCGCGCAGCGCGCGATATACTGGCTATGGGTGTTAATAGATGGGTGTTTTTACATTTCCCGGCGGGGATTATCGCTGTAAGTAAAGATGGGCAAGAAATCTATCAATCGAGTTTGAATGTGCCTGATGAAAAGATAGTAGGATCATCAGGCGCGGGCGATGCTTTTGCCGCTGGCGTTTTGATAGGTGTACACAATGGCTGGGATATGGAAAAATGCCTTGAATTAGGCGTATGCTCGGCTGCTTCAAGTTTATCAGAACCTACATCATCCGAAGGGATATTGCCTAAAGACGAATGCTTAAAATTGGCCGAACTGTATGGTTATAAGAAAAAACTGAAGATCAAAAATTGAAGAAATTTATTTGGTATAACGGCAGACCGTTTACCGCTTTATAAAAACAGCCCCGAAGAATTTCTTCGGGGCTGTTTTATGATATAGGATTGCGAGAACTAATCTCCAATCTGTAATTACAAGTGGATCACCTCGTCGTAAGCATCAGCGCAAGCTTCCATAATTGCTTCGCTCATGGTAGGGTGGGGGTGAATGGTTTTGATCATTTCGTGACCGGTAGTTTCCAGCTTGCGGGCTGCAACTACTTCGGCTATCATTTCGGTAACGTTATGGCCCAGCATGTGCGCACCTAAAAACTCACCGTATTTAGCATCGAAAATCACTTTTACAAAACCATCTTTAGCACCGGCAGCGCTTGCCTTACCTGATGCAGAGAACGGGAATTTGCCAATCTTCAATTCGTAACCTGCTTCTTTAGCTGCTTTTTCAGTATAACCTACCGATGCAACTTCAGGCAGGCAGTAAGTACAACCAGGGATGTTGTTATAGTCAATTGGCTCAGGTTTTAAGCCTGCAATTTTCTCAACGCAGGTAATACCTTCGGCTGATGCTACGTGAGCTAAAGCCTGACCTTTTACAATATCGCCGATAGCATAAACGCCTTCGATGTTGGTTTTGTAGTAATCATCTACCAAAACTTTGCCTTTATCGGTTTTAACGCCGGTTTCTTCTAAGCCGATACCTTCGATGTTGGTAGCAATACCTACCGCCGAAAGTACGATCTCAGCTTCCAGTACCTCAACGCCGTTTGCCGTTTTTACGTTTACTTTGCAAAGTTCGCCGCTGGTATCAACCGACTCAACGGTAGAGCTGGTCATGATGTTTAAGCCTTGTTTCTTTAAGATACGGCCTAATTGTTTTGATACTTCCTCATCCTCTAACGGTACAATGCTATCTAAAAACTCAACCACGGTTACTTTAGTACCCATAGCATTATAAAAGTAAGCAAACTCGATACCGATAGCGCCCGAACCCACAACCACCATGGATTTTGGTAGTTTAGGCAGCACCATTGCCTGGCGATAACCGATGATTTTTTTACCATCCTGTTTAAGGTTAGGTAACTCGCGCGATCGGCCCCCGGTTGCCAGTATAATATGCTTAGCGGTGTAGCTTTTGGCGGTGCCGTTATTGGTCACTTCTACAGCGCCTTTACCTTTTAACTTACCGAAACCAACTATTACATCAATTTTATTCTTCTTCATCAGGAACTGAACACCTTTGCTCATACCATCAGCGACGCCGCGGCTCCTTTTTACAACAGCTTCAAAATCTACTTCGCCGCCGTTCACCTTAATGCCGTAATCGGCAGCATGGTTAAGGTATTCAAAAACCTGGGCGCTTTTTAATAAGGCCTTAGTTGGGATACATCCCCAGTTAAGGCAGATACCGCCCAGCGACTCTTTCTCTACCACAGCAGTTTTTAAACCCAGCTGCGATGCGCGGATGGCAGCAACATAGCCGCCCGGGCCGCTCCCTATAACAATAACATCGTAATCCATAGTATATGATCAAATATGCTTTTTAATTGCAGCCAAAGCTAAACAAAAACCACGTAACGTAAAATACCGCGAATGGGCAGTTACAATTATTACAGGCTAATGTCATAAAAAGCTATAGTTAAATAAGTTATTAATTAACAGTTGACGCTATATTTCATTATAAAATTTGGTTTTCAATCTCAAATCATCCTAAATATTTTATATGGATTGTTTTTTTTACAGAAAAAGCAATTTTTGTTTGGTTGTAATGATAATTTAATAGTAATACTGTGGAAAACCCTTGATTTTGTTAACAATAACTTAACATAACGTAATAAACCATTACTTATATTTGCGCAAGTTTTTATCGCTTACATTAAATTCACTAAACAAACAACAAGCATGAGAAAATTTTTACTCGCAGTAGTTGTTACCATCTTTACTACGGTTGCTGCCTTTGCGCAGGTAACCAGCAGTAGTATGTCGGGTACAATTAAAGACGACAAGGGTTTACCGTTGCCAGGCGCAACAGTTAAAGCCGTACACACCCCTTCAGGTACAGTTTATGCCACGGCTACTAACGCCAGCGGTTTATTCACCTTGCCAGGTATGCGTGTTGGCGGTCCTTACGCCGTTACAATAAGCTTTATTGGTTACAAGCCAACATCGTTTGACAACATTACTTTAGAATTAGGCCAGACCTATCTATTAAACACAACGCTTTCTGAAAACGGTTTAACTTTACAGGAAGTATCTATCAGCAGCCCGAAAAAAATCACCGCTGCTAAATTAGGCGCAAGTACTAACATTAACCGTACTGCTTTACAAACTTTACCTACGTTTTCACGTAGTGTAACAGATTTTACACGTTTAACGCCACAATCAACCGGTACAAGCTTTGCCGGTCGTGATAACCGTTTAAACAGTGTAACTGTAGATGGTGCTAACTTAAATAACACCTTCGGTACTTCAGATGCTTTATTACCGGGCGGTCAGTTTCAGCCTATCTCTATCGAAACTTATGATGAGATCTCGATCAACATCGCACCTTTCGATGTTAAGCAATCAGGCTTTACCGGTGCTGGTGTTTACGCTACTACTAAAAGCGGTACCAACACATTCCACGGTTCTGCATACACTTACTACAAAAACGAGAAATTTAACGGTACCAATATCGGTAACGTAGATATCAGCGCGGCTGTAGCTAAGGCAGCTACTAAAACTTACGGTTTTACAGTAGGTGGCCCAATTATCAAAAATAAATTATTCTTCTTTGGTAACTTCGAGCGTACAGAGGCTACTGCTCCGGGTATATCTTTCTATCCTAAAGGTGGTTCAGGCATCGGTACTCCGTCATCTACCACTGTAGAAGATTTAACTACTGTATCAAACTACCTGAGAACCAAATACGGTTACGAAACAGGTGCGTTTGATAACTTCCAGGCTTTCCAGCAAAAAAACACTAACGCGTTAATTAAATTTGACTGGAACATTAACGATAAAAATAAATTATCTGTTAAATACAGCTACTTAAACGGTACAAGCGATCAGCAAGTGAACGCAGGTAGTACTCCAAACAACGGATCGTACACTGTTACCAATACTACTACCGGTGCAACAACAACCCGTGCATCTGGTGGTTTGGTTAACAACCGTTTCAGCGCTAACTCAATGTCTTACGAGAATTCTAACTACGGTTTCCTTAATAAGATCTCTACCGGTTCTGCTGAGTTAAACAGTTCAATAACTTCTAAATTAAGCAACCAGTTATTGTTCGCGTTCAAAAACTACAATAACCCACGTGTACCAAAAGGTCAGCAGTTCCCTTCTATCGATATTTATAACGGTTTAGGTAGCAACTTCATCTCTGTAGGTTCTGATCCTTACACTAAATACAACCAGGTTATTGATAATACTACAAGTATTTATGATAACTTAACCTACTACGCTGGTAAACACACTATTACTGGTGGTGTTAACTACGAGTACCAAAGAATTGGTAACGCGTTTTTACCAGGCGCAGGCGGTTCATACGTTTACAACTCATTGGATGATTTCCTGAATGACAGGGCTCCGGTTCAGTACACTTATAACTATTCACTGGTTCCCGGTGTTGATCAGGTATTTTCAGCTAACTTAAAAGTTGGTACTTTAAGCTTCTACGGCCAGGATGAGTGGAATATCAGCAGCAACTTTAAATTAACTTACGGTTTGCGTGCAGATAAGAGTATCTATTTAGAAGATCCTATCGAAAACCCACAGATCAGTGCTTTACAATTGCCTGATGCTAACGGTAACATAACCACTTACAACTCTGGTAAATATCCTGATGCAAAATGGTTACTATCACCAAGAGTTGGTTTCCGCGCCAGCTTACTTCAAGATAACTCATTAGTTATCCGTGGTGGTATGGGTATTTTCACAGGCCGTATTCCTTACGTTTTCTTAACTAACGGCCCAAGTAACAGCGCTATGTACAACTTTGGTGGTGTTGCTACAGCTACTCAGTTAGCCGGTATCAAATTAAATGCCGATCCAACAACTTACGCAGGCCTGTTCCCGCAAACTGCTGGTACATCAATTCAGTCTTCAACAGTTGTTTTAGATAAAAACTTCAAATTCCCTCAGGTTTTCCGTGCCGATTTAGCAATTGAGAAAAACTTAGGTAACGGTTTCGTAGCAAGCGCTGAGGCTTTATTTACTAAAGACATCAACGCTACCAAAATGCGTAACGCTAACTTAAAAGCACCTAACGGTTTATTAAACGAAGGTGACATGACTCGCGTACGTTACATTGGTACAGGTACAAACAATGCAGTTACAGCTCAGGATCGTGCTATCTATCCTAACTTAAGCTCTGTTGTAGTATTGGAAAACACTGACGAAGGTTACGCAAGCTCATTAACTGCGCAGTTAAGCAAATCTTTCAAAGGCGGTTTCAATGCTTCGGTAGCTTATACTTACACAGTATCTAAAGAAGCCTTTGCTAACGGTGGTTCAACTGCTGCAAGCGTTTGGGCTGGTACTGCTAACGTTGGTACTACTAACGATGTTGAGTTAAGCAATTCAGCTAACTATGTTCCTCACCGTATCGTTGCAAGCGCATCATACAGATTTAACTACTTAAATCACGCTTCAACTTCAATCGGCTTATTCTACCAGGGACAAGCAGGTGGTTCTACACCAATCAGCTACATCATCAATGGTGACCTGAACGGTGATGGTAACTCGTCAGATTTGATGTACATTCCAAAACGTGCTTCTGAATTAACCTTCTCTCAATACACAGCTACTGTTAACGGTGTTACTTATACCTACACTCCGCAACAACAGCAAGCTGCTTTCGAGCAATTCATCAACAACTCTCCATATCTGAGCAAACACAGAGGTCAGTATGCTGAAAGAAACGCTGCTTTCTTACCATGGTACAACCGTGTTGATGCTAACTTGCTGCAAGATTTCTATATCATGTCTGGCAAAACCAAACATACTTTAGAGCTTAGCGCTACTGTAATCAACTTGCCAAACTTATTAAGCAAGTATTGGGGTATCCAAAAACAAGTTACATATTCTAACCCGCTTACCTATACAGCTATCGATGCTAACGGCGTTCCAACTTACAACCTGCGTCAGCTTAACGGTAAGTTAGTAAATACTCCGTTCCAGGATGCAACAACATCAGCAACTACCTGGAGCTTGTTAATTGGTGCTAAGTACATTTTTTAATTGACAGGTTAGTAAAACAAACATTAGAAAACATGAAAATGAAAAAATATTTAAGTATAGCATTTGTTGCAGTATTAAGCCTTGCGTTTACAGCTTGTAACAAAAAGGCAGATGTTGCCGCTATCGAGCCAAAATTGCCTGCACTGCAACTGAGCAGCCTGGGTTACCAGCAAACAGGTCCGTTTACTACCGGTACCACTTTATCAATCAGCTTTGGCGCTACAGCAACCAACACACCGGTTGGCGCTTTTAAACTGGAAATAATTTCAGGTACTACAGTTACTGCAGGTTCTGCAGTTTTAAAAACAGTTAACTTCCCAACCTGGAGTGGTAAGGATGATACTTCAACAGCTACCGTAACTAACCATACTATTAGCTACGTTTCTGAAGAAACCGGTTATCCAAACACAACAGTTTACGGTGGTACTATCAACTTAAAATTAAGCGTGCTTGGTTTAGCAGCGGGCGGTACTTACTCGGTACGTGCAACTGCTTACAGTGCTGATAACACAAAAACATCTGTACTTAGCCAAACATCATTCTTTAAAATTGTTCCGTGATTTTACGGTAATACTTTAAAGTATAAAACAAAAAACCCGGACGATGAGTCCGGGTTTTTTGTTTTATGGGATTTTTTAATCTTCAAATGAAAAGCAAAGCTTTTAACCTTTTGCCTTTAACCTTTTACCTCATCTTAATTATATACAAACTCGCCAAATTCAGATTTAACAGTCACTTGCTTTTTATCGGCATCCTCAACACGCCCGATGATCTGCGCATCTACATTAAAGCTTTTTGATATAGTGATCAGATCTGCAGCAATCTCCTGCGGCATATAAAGCTCCATACGGTGGCCCATGTTAAACACCTTATACATCTCCTGCCAACTGGTGCCAGATTCTTCCTGGATCAGTTTAAACAAAGGCGGCACCGGGAACAAATTATCTTTAATAACATGTACATCATTTATAAAGTGCAATACCTTTGTTTGCGCGCCGCCGCTGCAGTGTACCATACCATGTATTTGCGGGCGATATTTATCCAGCATCTGTTTAATAATAGGTGCATAGGTGCGGGTAGGGGAGAGCACTAATTTACCGGCAGTAACAGTTTGGCCGTTGCCGATATCAATTAGGTCCGTTAGCTGCTTACTGCCCGAAAATACCAGATCCTGCGGTACGGCGGGGTCAAAGCTCTCAGGATAGTTATCAGCTACGCTTTTATTAAATACATCATGACGGGCAGAGGTTAAACCGTTTGATCCCATGCCGCCGTTATATTCCGTCTCGTATGATGCCTGCCCATACGATGCAAGGCCTATAATAACGTCGCCCGGTTGTATAGTATGGTTAGATATCACATCGCCGCGTTTCATCCGGCAGGTAACGGTAGAGTCTACTATAACAGTACGTACCAGGTCGCCAACATCGGCAGTTTCGCCACCGGTAGAGTAAATGCCAATACCTGCAGCCCTTAAATCGGCCAGCACTTCTTCTGTACCGTTAATAATAGCAGCAATAACTTCACCGGTAATCAGGTTCTTATTACGGCCAATGGTTGATGATAGCAATATATTATCGGTTGCACCCACACAAAGCAAATCGTCAAGGTTCATAATTACCGCATCCTGGGCAATTCCCTTCCAAACAGAGATATCGCCGGTCTGTTTCCAGTAGCTATAGGCTAAAGATGATTTGGTACCTGCGCCGTCGGCATGCATAATGTTGCACCAATCCGGGTCATTACTTAATATATCGGGGATGATTTTACAAAAGGCTTGTGGAAATATGCCCTTGTCGATGTTTTTAATAGCGTTGTGCACATCGTCTTTAGATGCGGATACACCACGCTGGTCGTACCTGTGCGAAGAATTCATAGGCAAATATAAGGATACAGAAGCATTTTTGAGATATGTAGTTAATGATAATGGAAGGTTAAGCGTAGGGCGATTTTGATACCTTATATATATAGTATATATAATAGCAGGTAGCACATTGTTTAGGCGATAAGCCTAATTAAAGTTTTTATAGTTGAAATGCAGTGTGTTATAAATACAATAAGGTAAATAGTGCAAATAGATTTGGATAAACTAAAATCATGCGTATCTTTGCAGCCCGCAAATAAGGAAAGCGGGATGTTCTCTGACATACTGAAATGATAAAATTAAGCTTGAAAAAGTTTAAAATAAATTTCAGAAAACAAAAAGGAATCATCATCTTTGCACCCCGCAATCGAGAGAAAGCGGTAGTTCTAAAAGGTGTTAAAACGGGTAGAAAACAGGCTTCAAAAAAGTTGAAAATAAATTCGGGAAAATCAAAAAAGAT